>Ga0307986_10001705_pt1 | contig 15923 bp, 12 predicted proteins | sample EllFjometageno82_FD_203170 | JGI IMG/M metagenome (GOLD analysis project Ga0307986, IMG submission 203170) | Marine microbial communities from Ellis Fjord, Antarctic Ocean - #82 | ecosystem: Environmental > Aquatic > Marine > Unclassified | place: Southern Ocean | collected 2014-10-09
TATAATTCGCTATTTCAGGCACCAATGAAAGTTTTGTCATTCCTGGTTGGGTGTTAATTTCGAGTAGATAAAATTTTCCTTTATAAAACTTAAAGTCTGATCTAGTAACCCCCTTACAGCCGATCAGTTGATGAGCTTTACGAGTAATAGTTGTGATTTTTTGTAAATCTTTTTTTTGAAGATTTACTGGGATTATATGTTTTGTCTTTGCGTTTGAACTATATTTTGCCTCATAGTCATAAAATTTTCTCTTTGGCTCTAATTCAATTGCACCTAGTGTTTTAGTACCCATTATAGCTACCTGTATCTCTCTACCTGCAATAAATTCTTCTATTAAAATTTCATTATATATATTTAATATTTTTAAATTTTTAGTTATATTTTTTTTTGTACAAATATAGACATGTACACTTGATCCTTCATTAATTGGCTTTATAACAACGGGAAATTTTAATTTCTTTTCGATAATCTTAATAATATCTTTTTCATTTTTCTTATAATCAAATTTAATATATTTTGGAGTTAGTATTCCATTTTTGATGAAAATTTTTTTTGAAATTTCTTTATCCATTGCAATTGAGGAGGCAATCACACCTGAGTGTGTATATGGAACTTTTTGGGTTTCTAAAATTGCTTGAATATAACCATCTTCTCCAAACTGTCCGTGCAACGCATTAAAAATTATATCTGGTTTAAATAATTTTATATTTTTTAATAAAGCATAGTCTGGCTCACAAGTTATTACTGTGTATCCATTTTTTTTTAGTTCGTTAGCTACTTGTTTTCCAGTATCCAAGCTTATTAAACGTTCTTTGGATATTCCCCCACAAAGTATTAAAATTTTTTTTTTCATAATTATTCCAGTATCTCAATTTCTTTTTCCAAAATAATGCCTGTTTTTTTTTGAACGGCATCTTGAACAAATTTTATCAGTTTGCTCATATCATCAAAACTAGCATTATTTTTGTTTACAAGGAAATTACAATGTTTATGTGAAATACACGCGCCTCCAAAACTTGTATCTAGTGGCACCGATTCTTTTATTAATTGCCAAACTTTTTTATTAGATTGATTAATTGGGTTTTTGAAAGTGCTACCACTTGTTTTAATTTTTGTTGGTTGGGTGCTATCTTTTTTTTTTTTTAATTCAAAAACTTCTTTTTTAATTTTATCTTTATCTTTTTTTTCACCTTTAAAAGAAGCACTTAAAAATATTAAATCATCTGACAAATCATTGTTTCTATATTTAAAAATAACTTTATTTGCTGGTATTGTTAAAACTCTACCTGTTTTATCAATTGCTTGTATTGAGATCAATATGTCTTTAAATTCCTTATTAAAACATCCCGCATTCATCTTTAACCCACCACCAACAGTTCCAGGTATACATGCTAAAAATTCAAAATTGCCTATTTCATTTTCTAAAGCAAAATCTGATAATTTTTTATCAAGACAAGCACTACCGGCAATTATTATACCATTAGGTAATATTGAAATGTTAGTAAAATTTTTTCCTAATTTAATAACCACACCATCAAATGTATTGTCGCTTATAAGTGTATTTGATCCCGCTCCCAAAATGTGAATTTTTTCTTTATTTCCAAACCTTTTTAAAAACAGTATCAGATCGGGTAAATTATCGGGTCTAAAGTAAACCTTAGTTTTACCACCAATATTAAACCAATTACTCTTTTTTAAATCATAATTAAAATAAATTTTACTACTAACTTCATTTGAAAATTTTGTTAATTCTTTTGATAGCATTATATTAAACTTGGCATTTCTTTCATCCATGCTGAAATAGTACCCGCACCCATACCAACAACAATTTTTTTTCCATAGATGTTGCTCTTTATAAATTTTGCTAATTGATATTGGTCGTCAACCATAAATAATTTAACCCTTGAATTTTTAATAATTTCTTTTGCAAAATTATTGTAATTAAATCCTAATTTTATTTTTTCACCTGCTGTATAAATTGGACATAGAATTACAGTATCAGCTTTCTTAAATGAATAGCTAAATTCCTGTTTAAGGTCTTTTAATCTAGATATTCTATGAGGTTGAAAAATGCAAATTACTTCTTCTTTTTTATAAGCAGCTCTAACTCCATTTAAAACTTCTTTAATTTCTGTTGGATGATGAGCATAGTCATCATAAAAATTAGTCTCTCTATAAGTAAAAATTTTATTAAACCTTCTTTGAACTCCTTTAAATTCTTTCAAACCTTTTTTAATAACATTTTTAGAAATTCCAATTGTTATAGCCACAGCAACAGCCGCTGTTGAGTTTCTTATATTGTGAATTCCAAGAAGGGGAATCTTAATTTTATTAATATTCATATTCTTTTTGCCTGGCAACTTAATTGTCAGATCATATTCAGAAAATTCCTTTAACTGCTTTATATTTTTAATATTAAATTGTGATTTTGAATTAACTCCATAAGTATAATAATTTTTAATCTTTATTTTTTTTAGCAGATCATTATTATTTTTATCGTCTATACAAATAAACGATTTTCCAAAAGACGGAACTTGATTTATAAATTTTATAAATAAATTTTTTAGACTATCCATTGAATTATAATAATCCATGTGTTCTCGATCTATATTTGTAACAATAGAGTAAGTTGCTGGCACATGAATAAAACTACCGTCAGATTCATCAGCTTCTAGTATGCACCAGTCACTTTTTCCAAGCTTGGCTGAACTTTTAATTGCATTAAGTACTCCACCATTTATTATAGTTGGGTCCAACTTTGTTTTTGAAAATATTGCAGCTAATAAAGATGTGGTTGTAGTTTTACCATGAGATCCTGTGACAACAATATTTTTAGTCAATGAGACTATATTGGCCAACATTTCTCCTCTTTTATAAATCGGTAGTTGTTTTTTTTTAGCCTCCATTAACTCTGGATTATTTTTTTTAATAGCTGATGAGATGACCAAAATAGTAGCGTTCTTTATATTTCTTTTGCTATGTTTAAGATTAACTTTAATTTTACCCTTCTTTAATCTTTCAATATTTTTACTAATAAGAACATCACTACCCTGAACATTAAAGCCCATACCCTTCATTATGAGCGCAAGACCACTCATACCGATTCCACCTATACCAACAAAATGTATAATTTCAGTTTTTGCTAATTCTATTTTCATTAATAACAGATATAATTTTCTGATTTATATTATTCCATGTGTTTTGATAGCTAAAATTTTTCATATTTATTTTTTTAACTAAATATTCATCTTTGTTGTCTATAATATTAACTAATTTATTTGCAACGGTCTCATCATTAATTTCCTTTTGATTTAAAATCCAATTACATCCAATTTCGTTATAAAAAAAAGCATTTTCAAATTGATGATTATCTTTTGAAGTGGGTAATGGTATTGTTAAACAAGGTAAATTTAAATAGACCAACTCCGCCAACGTAGAGGCGCCGGCTCTAGTAATGCATATATTTGATCTACTCATAATATCTAAAATATCTTCATTAAAATTAAATAATTCGTAATCAATATTATTATCTTTGTAAAATTCTTTTAATTTCTCAAAATTTAATGGATTGGATTGGTGATAGATTTTTAAAGAGTACTTTTTGGATAATTTAATGATCGATAATTTAATCAACGTGTCAAATATTTTTGCTCCTTGACTTCCTCCTATTATCAATAAATTAATGCTCTTATCAATACTTTCAGTTTTTTTAACATTATAAAATTTTTTTCTTAATAATGGAGGAATTACATAAATCTTGTTTTTATATTTATTTGGAAAGTTTTTAATCTTATCAGAATAGCAAAAAATTTTTTCACAAGAGTTAATAAAAAATTTGTTCGATCTTCCTAAAACCATATTTGGCTCTAACAAAAAAAGTTTAATATTTAAAATTTGCGCCGCTAAACAAAAAGGTAAGGACATGTAGCCACCTGTTGAAAATAATATATCTATTTTTTTTTTTTTTAAAAAAAAAACAGATTTTACAATTAAGTAAATTGTTAAGAAAAATTGAAAAGGGAGTAAAAAAATATTTTTGGATATTGGTGTTATATTAAAAATTTCTAAGTTATATTTATTTTTATCAAGAAACTTGATACCTCTATAGTCTGTCGACATAGATACGTAGAATTTATCTTTCAAATGTTCATACAATATGGTTGCTGGCACAATATGTCCGCCCGATCCACCTGTACTAATTAAAATATTTTGTTTCATTTAATCAATTTTTCTCTTAGTTAGATTTAATATTATTCCAGATAATATTGATACTCCTACAATTGATGAACCCCCATAACTTAAATAAGGTAAAGTCATGCCTGTTGTAGGAAGCAACCTAATGTTAACACCAAAATGGATTAGAGCCTGAAAAATAATTAAACTTATAGTTCCAGTTAAAACTAATTTAACTTTTTCATTTTTTTCTAAATATATTTTTTGAAAAACAGTATAAATAAAAAATAAGAACAAAATTAATAATAATATAATTGCGACAACACCAAATTCCTCTGAAATTACAGAGATAATATAATCAGTGTGAGCTTCTGGCACCTTGTTTTTTAATGTACCTTCACCGATCCCTTTTCCAAAAAACCCACCACTACTAATAGCCTCTATTGCTTTATTAGGTTGAAAAATGTGAGTTCCGTCAATTGGATTAAAAAATGATTCGACTCTATTTTTTATGTAACCAAATTTTGAAATAAAGAAAATCATATAAGCTAAAGATAGCAAAGAAAAACTAATGATTATTAGGATTATTGGTAAACTTACGCCAGAAATAAAAATTAATATAGACCAAGATAAAAAGATAAGTAATGTTTGACCAATATCAGGTTGTATCATAAGCAATAGACAGACTGGAATAATAGCAATAACAGTTAGTAAATATTTAAAGTAAATATTATAATTTTTTTCACTACATAAAATTGTAGCGATAAAGATAATTATAAATGGTTTAACTAATTCAATCGGTTGAAATCTAGGTAGAAAAAAAAGATTGAGCCACCTTCTAGAACCTTTTACTTCTGCACCTATAATTGGCACTAAAAATAGCAGAAATAAAGATACAAAAAAAAAATAGATTGAAAACTTAAAAAGATTTTTTTCACTTAATAACGAAAAAAATATTAAAATAATCATTCCAATAAAAATAAATATCAAATGTTTAAAAAAAAAAAAATAATTATTAGTATCTAATTTATCAGAGGCAATTAATGAAGTAGATACTAGAGAAAAAAATAATCCCAAACTAAATAATAATATGATTAATACAAAAAGTGTTTTATCTATATTTTTCCACCATTCGTAATAAGATTTATATATAAAATTGAAATTAAACATTTATATATTTCTTAATAAGTTGATTAAAATATTTTCCACGTTCTTCAAAATTTTTGAAAATATCAAATGACGCAGCAGAAGGACTAAATAAAATTGTTTTATGAACTGTATTTTTATCAACTTTAATCTCTAAAGATAATTTTTTCACTACACTTTTTAAATCTAAGAAAGATTCATATTTCATTAGTTTTTTTATTTTATTAATAAAAATATTTTTCTTAATACCAAAAATATATGCTTTAATATTTTTACATTTTTTTTTTGATAGTAATAACTTATCTCCTTTTTTAGCTTGGCCACCCACTATCCAATAAACATTTTTTAGAGATTTTAATAAACTCACTGATGAAGAAAAGGTTGTAGCTTTTGAATCATTAATAATCGTTAAGTTTTTTGAATGAAAGATTATTTGCTGCCTATATTTTAACCCTTTAAATTTTTGTAATGTCTTTAACAAAGAATCTTTTTTAAGTTTTAATATTTTTGCAACTTCTAACACAAATTTTAAATTCTCTTTGTTTCCAACAGTATTAAAATATTGATTATCTATTTTTTTTATAAAATTATTATCTATTTCTTTCTCAATCCTAATTATTTTAGGTAAAAATTTTTTTAATTTTATCTGTCGCTTAATATAAAAATTTTTTGTATTTAAGATAGCCGTGTCGATTTTAGATTGGTTTTTTACTAATTTAAATTTTGCATTTACATATTTAATTATAGTTTTATGTCTTTCAAGGTGATCTGGTGATATATTTAAAATTAGAGATATATTTGACTTAAATAACTTGCTGTATTCTAACTGATAAGAGGAAGCTTCAATCACAAAAACTGTCTTATTTGTTATTTTTTTCTCTGAAAGTACTGGATTACCAATATTACCTACTAATCGTACGTCCACTTTTTGATCCTTTAACACTTCGTATATAATTTTAGCAGTAGTAGACTTACCGTTAGTTCCAGTGATTGTTATCTTATTGTTTTTTTTATGATTGCTATAAAAAATATCTAAATCAGTATGAACTTTTTTAGAATTATTTTTTAAAAACTTACTTAAAGTACAATTATTAATATCTATTCCAGGACTAATTATTATATAATCAAACTTTATTTTTGTTATCTTTTCATTATCAAATTTAATTTTATCATCATAAGTGGTAATTTTATTATCTCTCTTTAAAAATTTGAAAGTAGATAAACCACTTTTTCCTAGACCATAAACTAAAATTTTTTTTTTATAAAAAATATTTTGATTATCTAACATTATCTTAATTTCAATGTCGCCAAACCGATCATTGCAAGAATTATTGAAATAATCCAAAACCTAATTACAACGGTAGACTCCGACCAGCCTTTTTTTTCAAAGTGATGATGAATAGGAGCCATTCTAAATACCCTCTTCCCCGTTAACTTAAAAGATATTACTTGCACAATAACTGAAACTGCTTCTAAAACAAATAGGCCACCAGTAATTGCTAAAACTATTTCATGCTTTGTAATTATTCCAATCGCTCCTAATGATCCACCAAGTGCTAAAGATCCTGTATCACCCATAAATATTTTAGCTGGTGGTGCGTTAAACCATAAGAAACCTAAACACGCTCCAATTATTGATCCACAAAAAATTGACACTTCTCCCATGCCTTCCAAATAAGGTATATTCAAGTATTCTGAAAATACTATATTTCCTGTGACATAACTAATAAATGCAAAACATCCTGCTACCATTATAACTGGTACTGTTGCCAATCCGTCAAGTCCATCAGTAAGGTTAACTGCATTTGAAGAGCCTACAATTATAAATATCGAAAATGGTATAAAAAACCAACCTAAATTTATTATTAGATCTTTAAAAAAAGGGAAGTATAAATTTGTTAGTTCAGTATTTTGAGATAATTGTGATAATCCAAATATACCAACTGTTGCTATCAAAATTTGCGAAATAATTTTAAATCTGAATGAAATGCCAGAAGAATTTTTTAATTTAATTTTTCTATAATCGTCGAAGGCTCCAAGTAACCCAAAGCTTGTTACTATATAAAGTAAAAACCATATGTGGTAATTAGATAAATCTCCCCACAAAAGTATACCCGAAAATAAACCTAATAATATTAAAACACCTCCCATTGTGGGTGTACCAATTTTTTTTATAATATGTTCTGAGGGACCATCTTCTCTTATTGGATCTAAGATTTGTCTTGCGGAGAAAAACTTAATAAAAGGTGTGCCAACTAATAAGACTATAATCATAGAGGTAAACATCGCTAACCCAGTTCTAAAAGTAAGATACTTGAATACATTAAGAAAACTGTATTGATCCATTAGTTGAGTAATAAGACTATAAAGCATTGATTTTACCTATTTTTATTTGATTAGTTAAGGTGTTAAGTCCTGTAGAATTGGAACCTTTAATCATTAAATAATCATTATTATTTAATGTGTTTTTAATCAAATCAATTATTTGGGATTTCTTTTTTATAACAATTCCTCTTTTACTTATATTAAGATTATTAAAAGTCCATTTAACATGATCACCAATAACATTAACGTTTTTAAGAGACGTTTTGTTAATACTTTTTCCAATTTCTATATGTAGTTTTTTTGAATATTTACCAAGTTCCAACATATCACCAAGAACTAAGTGTTTTTTTGAATTATCAACTTTAATCATATCAAAATTTTTTAATGCTGATTTTAAGGATAATGGATTTGAATTATAGCTTTCATCTATAAGATAAAAAAATTTTTTAAATAGTCTTACTTTCACTATATCTCCACGACCACTTATTATCTTATGATCGTAAAAAATATTTTTATCTAATATATGTATATCCTTGAAAATTGATATAATTGTAATTGTCGCTAAAAGATTCTTCAAGTCGTTTTCAAAAAAAGAATTGAAATAAAAGTTTTTTTTTATCTTATTGATATTTATACAAATCTTATATTTAGATTTTTCCTTTGAAATTGAAACTAAGTTTGTTGTTGCTCTTTTATTATTTAAGCTAAAAGAAAGAATTTTTAAATTTTTTTTTAATCCTATTTTTTTATGAAAATTATAGAAGTTATCATCTTGATTTAAAACAAGATAACCATCATTTTTTATGTTATTAATAATCTCTGATTTGGCTAAAGCTACTTGATTAAGATTTTTGAAATTTCTGATATGTGCATAGGAAATGTTTGTGATTACACCAACGTCTGGTTTTATAATTTTTGATAAATAATCAATTTCTCCTTTCTTATCCATGCCGATCTCAAAAACACCAAAGTCATCATTTTTTTTTAAATTAAATAAACTTAACGGAACACCAAATTTATTATTAAATGATTTTGGTGAATAGGTTGCCTGGTTGATTTTATTTAAAGATCTTCCTGTTAATTCTTTAAGTGAAGTTTTTCCACAACTCCCTGTTATAGATATAATTTTACTTGGCAGATTTTCTCTTAAAATAGAAGATGCTTTTGTCAAAAATTTTAAGGTATTTTCAACTACTATTTTTTTCTTTGTTTTTTTTTGATCACTAACTATTGCTAGTGATGCTCCTTTGGTAAAGGCTTCTTCAACAAATAGATTGCCATTTCTATTTTTACCTCTAATAGCAAAGAAAACATCATTTTTTTTAATTTCTTTAGAGTTAATTGACGCATTATTAATCTCTATTTCTGAAGAAATATTACTCGAATTGCTCAATTCTTTTAAAATATTTATTTTAAGATTGTCTGAAAGTGTTTTATTTTTAATTGTAATATTTTTTAATATTTGCTCCTGATCAGAAAATGATTTTTTAATTTTTCTATATTCTTGAATTTTTTCATGTCCTTTACCTGCAACAATCAAGATATCACCAGTTTTAAGATCAAATATCGCTTTCTTGATAGCATTGGCTCTATTTGAAATTTCATAAATTTTAGATTTATTAATATTTTTTCTCACGGAGGTTCTTATCTTTTTTGGATTTTCATGTCTTGGGTTATCGTCAGTTAAATAAATCCTATCACAATATTGATTGGCAATTTTACCCATCATTGGTCTTTTTGTTCTATCTCTATTTCCTCCACAGCCAAAAACTATTGAAATTTGCCTATTTTTAAACTGTTCTTTTAAACTTCTTAAAGATGCTTCTAGCGCATCTGGTGTATGGGCATAATCCAGTATAACTTTCGAATTATTTTTAATAAGACCAATTTGTTCTAATCTTCCACTTACAGGTTTTAAATTATGAATTATATTAATAATTTTTTTAAAACTTAAGCTACTTTTGGTTGCCGCTATAATTGCCATTAAAATATTTTTAATCTGAATTTTCCCAATTAACTTTGTTTCAAATTTATAAGTATCTTTATTATATCTAATTTTTACTATCTGTTTTTCATTAAGATACTCATGAGAAATAACTTCTAAATTACTTTTACTATTTGAAATTGTTTCAATATTGAATTTATTTTTTAATGCTATTGCTTTGATTCTTCTATATTGAGGAATTTCTTTATCAGTAATTATGTTGGCATTTTTCTTAAGTAATTTTTCAAATAAATATAATTTGGATTTAAGATAATTGCTAAATGTTTTGTGATAATCTAAATGATCATGAGATAAATTAGTAAATATACCTGTTTTAAATTTTAAACCATCCAATCTATTTTGTTTAAGTCCATGACTAGATGCCTCCAATATAACATCATTAATTTTTTCTTTCTTAAGTGTTTTTAAGCATTTGCTCAATGCAATTGGGTCAATAGTCGTGTTTGAAACTTTTTTAATATAATCTTGTGTTTTAATACCTAAAGTTCCAATTGAAGCTACTTTTTTCTTATTTAATTTTAAGATTTGAAAATAAAAATCTGCAACTGAAGATTTGCCATTTGTTCCTGTTACTGCAATTATATTTTTTGGTTTATCTTTATGAATTGTGAAAGCAAATTCTGATAAGGACTTTCTCACGTTGGAAGATCTTAAAAATAATATGTTTTTTTTTATACCTTCAAATTTTTGATCAGAAATAATAGTTTTTGCACCTCTTTGTATGGCATGATTAATAAATTTATTGCCATCTATTTCCGTTCCTTTTATTGCAAAAAAAATATTATCCTTTTTACACTTTGCACTATTGAAACAAAGACCTGAAAAATATTGATTTCTATATTTGAATTCTATTCCTTTAATAAAATTTCCGATGATCATGATTTAATTAATTTTCTACATATTTTGTGGCTAGAATAGGACCAATTTTATCTATAATTTTACCTGCAGCCTCAACTGATGTCCATCCAGCTGTATTTCGTGGGCTACCTTTCAACTTAAATCCTGAACCATCTCTATATTTATATATATACTCTTTATTATTTTTTGTTGATTCAAGCATTACTACTAAAACATATTTAGGATTTTCTGTTGGAAAAATTGATGCAAGCGTATTAATTTTACTATTGGAGTATATGCTATTGTTTACCTGTTCTGCAGTACCAGTTTTACCTCCTACTTGATATCCCTCAACATTTGCTAACTTAGCAGTACCTTCTATAACTACTTTTCTTAAGATAAGGTTTATTTTTTTTGAAACATCATTTTTTAAAATCTTTTTTCTTTTATTTTTTTGGGCTAAATTTTTTTTTATTAATGTTGGGTTAATATCATAGCCTCCATTTGTAATTATTGAGTAGCCTTTGGCTAATTGTAATATTGTGGTAGTTATACCATGTCCAAATGCAATAGTTTCGAGTTTACAGCCTTCATTCCAATCTATTGTTTGCGGTTTACCAACTTCTCCAATATCAAACTCTATCTTATCCAAAATACCAATGGTTTTTAAAAATGATTTATGCTTCTCTATACCTACTTTTCTTGCAATTCTAACTGACCCAATGTTTCCTGATTTTATAAGGATTTGTTCGACTGTTAAGTCTGATGGCATTTTATTGTCATACTCTTCAATGTTATGATTTTTTCCACAACTAATACTTTTTTTTGAGTCTAGAAATTCAGTATTAGGTTCTATTAATCCTTCGTTTATTCCAGATGCTACAGTAAAAGTTTTAAAAACTGAACCTAATTCATAAGTTCCTTTTGTGATTCTATTAATATAATTAACATCTTTAATTGTTTCTCTTTTATTTAAATTAAAATCAGGTAAAGAAACCATAGAAAGTATTTCACCATTATTTACATTCATTAAAATAGCTGCACTCCCCTTGGCTTTAAATATTTTTTGAAATCTCAAAAGTTCTTCCCTAATTAAAAATTGAATATCTACATCTACGGTTAATTTAAGCGGTTCATTTATTTTCTTTAGCTTATCATCAAAAAATTTTTCTATTCCTGAAATACCATTATTATCATTATCTATTTGCCCAATAATATGACTGAATAAATTATCTTGTGGATATAACCTGATTAGACTTACCTCTGAAGATATTGATTTATCCCCAAGCATCATAAGTTCTTCGTATCTTTTAGGTCTTATATTTTTTTCTAAATAAAAAAATTTATTTTGATCTAATTTTTTTTTTATACGTGATAGATTTTTATTTTCATAAATATGATTTAACATTAATAGTAAATGTTTTTTATTAATAACCTTATTGGGATGAATACCCACATCAATTGAGTCTACCGTTTTAGCTAGATAATTTCCATTTCTGTCAATTATATCTGCCCTATAATTTTTTTTAGTAATCTTTGGCTTAATATTGCCTGTTACTTTCTTTAACGAACCTAGATGAAGAAGTTGTATTGAGTAGATTATTGAAATCATTAAGAATATAAAGAAAATAAAAGCTATTCTATTAAAGTCTATATTTAAGTTTGTTTTACTTTTTTTATATGAAAATTGGTTTTCATATTCCTCTAAGATAATATTATTTTCTTTATCACTCATTGTTATTTTTCTTAATAAAATCACTTAATTTTATATGATTATTTTTTTTAGTTATTTTTTTGATTTTTGTAATATCAGTTTGTATTAATTCCTTTTCAAAGAATTTAGCTTGATATTGCATTAATTTATCTGGCGAGCTTAAATAATTATACTCTAACAGCACATCATCAAGCTCTGATTTTAGAGATCTAATATTTTCATTTATTACAAAAATTTTATCCTCTATTTCCTTTGTTGAATTTTTTACAAGAGAGGTGAATAAAATTAATAAAAAAATAGTTGTAAATGCAATTATCCTCATAATTTTTTAGAAAAATTTTCAATTTTAATAAGGTAATTAAACTTATCTAGAATATCTGTTTCAAAATCATAAAATTCCTCTTTTTTAATGACGTATCTTAATTTTGCCGATCTTGAAGGCGGGTTTTCTTTAATTTCTTTTAATGAAGGTGTGATTGGTTTTTTACTAATTGATTTAAATAGATTTACAGTTTCTTCATTTTTTGGCATATATCGAGATATACTTTTGTTTTCTGATAGACTTTTAAAAAAGTGTTTAACTATTTTATCTTCAATAGAATGGAATGTCACAACAGCTATTACTCCATCTTTTTTAATTACTTTTGCTGCATTAATAAGTCCATAAATTAATTCGCTAATTTCTTTGTTAACAAATATTCTTAAAGCTTGAAATACTTTCGTTGCACTGTGAGTTTTTTGATTTTTTTTTCTTTTAGAAGATCCTATAATTCTAACCAATTCTTCTGTGGTTATTTTTCTTGTTGCCCTATCCTCTACAATGTTATGGGCTATTCTATTGTAATCTTTTTCTTCTCCAAAATATTTAAATATTTGTGCAAGCTCTTTTTCATCTAAATTATTTATTACTTCTTTTGCAGAGAATTCATTAATTCCCATTTTCATATTAAGTTCACCAATTGTTTCAAAAGAAAGACCTTTTTTTGGGTCTTTTATTTGTGTGTATGAATATCCTAAATCAAATATTACCCCTTTAATATTTTCATTTTTAATTTTTAAGTTATTAATTTGACTAAATTTCATATTCTTAAATAGAAATCTATCCTCATATTCTTTTTTAATTTCTTGAGCTTTTTGGTTGCTATCTAAGTCTCTATCTAGTGCTATAATCTTTGTGCCTGAAAAATCTAAAATTTTTTTTGTATATCCGCCTTGACCAAAGGTGCAATCAATGAATGTGCCACCATATTGAGGGGTAATAATACTAATTAATTCACTTAACAATACTGGGTAATGATTTCTCACATCCGGTACTATGGTGGCTATCATTTTTTTTTTTGTAACCCATTAATTCTTTTGTCTTCTTAAAAATGCAGGAATTTCTAGATCATCATCTTCACAATTATACTCTGTATTTTCTTTAGATGACAAGCCTTCTGTTTCTGTGGCCTCATTGCCTGAAGTAAATAAATCTGGAGATGTTTCTCCTTCTACATCAAAGTTTTCAAGTCCATTGGAAATGTGCTCTTCTTCTAGAGAAGTATCCTCTTCTGTTTCACTCTTATTATATTGAGCCCCTTCAATAGGTGATTGCGCGTAATCATATGTGTGATTATTTTCAACAAGACTCTCAAATTCATTATTGATAGTTGTTTGTTCATTTATCGTTTCTGATGACGTTGTATTAGTATCTGCTATAACTTCATTTTCTAACTTTAGTGCATTTGCACCATGCGTAATTGGATTAGACATTGTTGGTGAAAAATTAAATGATTGCGCTGAACCTGTAACGCTAAAATCTGAATAACCAGGATTTCTATTCTGAATCCTGTGGACCATATTAATTACAGATTTTGACTCTGGTTGTTGACCATCTAGTGCTGTTGCTACGATTGATACTCTAATCTTTCCCTCTAAATCTTCCGAGGTAATAGCTCCAATAATTACTTCAGCTTCCGGGTCTACTTCAGCTCTTATTTTATTTACTACTTCATCAACTTCAAAAAGCTTAAGATCTTTACCTCCAGTAATATTTACCAATAATCCTTTGGCACCTTTTAGTGTATAATCATCAATTAATGGATTGCTAATTGCCATATCTGTTGCTTTTGCTGCTCTACCCTCTCCTTCAGCTTCTCCAGTTCCCATCATTGCTTTACCCATTGAAGACATTACAGTTTCAACATCAGCAAAATCTAAATTAACTATACCTGGTCTGACCATTAAATCAGTTACACTTTGTACTCCTTGCATTAAAACATTATTTGAAAGCTTAAACGATTCTTCAAATGTAGTTTGTTCATTTGCAATTTTAAATAAATTTTGATTTGGAATTACAATAATTGTGTCCACATGTTTTCTTAGTTCTTCAAGACCTTGTTGAGCTGTTCTCATTCTTGAGGGACCTTCATATAAAAAAGGTAGTGTAACCACACCTACAGTTAAAATATTTAATTCTTTTGCAGCTCTTGCAATAACGTGTGCAGCTCCTGTTCCGGTTCCACCGCCCATGCCAGCAGTAATAAAAACCATATTTGCTCCCTGAAGCGTGTTTATAATATCGTTTAAAGACTCGTCTGCTGCAGCTTGACCAATGTCATGTTTCGCTCCTGCGCCAAGACCCTTTGTTAAATTTAAACCAATTTGAATTCTTCCCTTGGCTTTACTAAGTTTTAAATCTTGAGCATCGGTGTTTACGGCAATGAACTCCACTCCCTGTAATCCATTATCAATCATTTCATTGAGTGCATTTCCACCTGCACCCCCAACTCCTACTACTAATAATCTTGGTTGTAATTCTTTTATCTCTGGTGATTTAAAGTTAATTGTCATTTTTATTTCCCCTCATTATTATTAAAATGTTTTTCCCATTTAAGGCTTGCTCGATTTAGATTTGCTTTTTTTCTTGCATTTACCTTAAATTTTTCAAATGCTGTTGGTTCCCAAATTTGAAATGTCTGACCTTGACCAACAAATAACATGCTGTTTTTTATTTTCGCATGCTTTAGTAATTTTGTTGAAAGTGAAATTCTACCTTCACCATCAAATTGTAAATTCATACTTTCAGATAAAATTGATGTTGCAAAAAAATCTCTTTTTTCTTCAAATGGACTTAGAGAATCTATGCTTGTTGAAAGTTTTTCAATTCTATCTTGTGAGCAGGCTTCAATAGATTGATTATTAAAAGATGGGTAACAGATAATACCATTGTACCCTAGATTTGAAAGATGTGACCTATAACTAGCTGGCACTGACACCCTTCCCTTTTTGTCTATTTTGTTCTCGTAAGTAGATAAAAACATATTTTTTATATTTCATAAATTCCTTAATTGGGAATATATGGGACAATATGGGTATTTTTAGTTTCTGTCAAATGTTGTTTTAAGGGATGTTTATTGGTAATTATGTACAATTTTGATCTATTCTAATTAACTTCGAAAGCAATTTTTTTGTTTAAGGTAATACAATTTAAGAATGAAAAAAGAGAACAGAAATGATTCAATTGTGAATCAAAAGGTGAACATTTAAACTTATAAAAAATAGAATGTGGATAAGTTTGCTAGACAAACTATAAGCCGGGTTCTGTCATTAAAACTTATCATTTCTCTAGGCTTAAGATCACTCTTAAGCTCAAGCAACTAACCCTGATGACTAGCCAAAGACGGCTTTTAGTTTTGCAACAATGTCATCTCTACTTAGTCTTGCTCCCAGTGGGGTTTTCCA
>Ga0307986_10001706_pt1 | contig 15923 bp, 18 predicted proteins | sample EllFjometageno82_FD_203170 | JGI IMG/M metagenome (GOLD analysis project Ga0307986, IMG submission 203170) | Marine microbial communities from Ellis Fjord, Antarctic Ocean - #82 | ecosystem: Environmental > Aquatic > Marine > Unclassified | place: Southern Ocean | collected 2014-10-09
AGCCATACTCTAAGAGATGTTTTTCTTTCACCACCCAACCTAACCCTTCCAACTCCAGGAACTGTTGAAAATGTATCCGTTAAAAAACGATCTGCATAATCTGTTAATTCAAGATCAGTCATTGCTTCTGAGCTAAAAGACAGCCACATTGTTGTTCTCATACCTCCGCTTTGTTTAAATATTTCTGGTGCTGTTGCGCCTTCAGGTAGATCATCTACTACACGTGCAACAGAACTACGAACATCATTAGTTACATCGTCAAGGTCTAAACCAGTTTCAAATGTTAGTGTAATTCTAGAGCTTTCATCTTCACTAAATGAATCTATTGTCTCTAATCCAGGAGTACCTCCTACAAAATCTTCTATTTTTTGAGTAATTTGAGTATCTATTATCTCTGCTGAGGCGCCCTTATAATTTGTTTGAATAGTTACGACAGGAGGCTGAACATCAGGTAATTCGTCCGTTGGAATTTCTTGAAAAGTTATTATTCCAAAAATAACTAAAACTATACTCATTACTGAAGCAACAACGGGTCTCTTAATAGATAAATCTGTTAAAAACATTATCTATTTTTTTGTTTAATTATTTTTATTTTACTTTTATCTCTAACTTTCGAGACGCCCTCAACAACAATTTGATCTCCTTCAGATACGCCACCTAAAACAGACACTTTTCCAAAATTTCTTTTTCCAATTTGTATATTAGTTTTATCTACAGTTTCTCCATTAACAACATATACAAAAGCAGTTTTACCCTGAATTGTAACGGAACTTTCTGGAACACCAATCTGTTGAATTTCATCATAGATAATTTTAACGGTCAATAATTGTCCAGGTATGATTTCAAATTTTGAGTTATCGACTATTACTCTTGCTAAAATTGAACGCGTAGATGGATCTACACGTGAGCTAACCGAACCTATATTACCATTAAATTTTTTAACAAATGCTGTTGAAGATATTTCTGCTTTTAGCCCAGGCTTTAAAATACCAACAAAATTTTCAGGTACTTTAATGTCTATAACTATTTTTTTAAGATCGTCTAATGTAATAATTAAACTGTCAGTACCCAGTACACCCTGGGCTATTTCTCTTTTACCGAGCCTCCCCTCAATTTCAGCAATTACTTGTTCGTCATTTTTTAACGTAGCTATAATGTCTCCCACTTTGACAAATCTGCCTTCAATACTAAGTTTCTCTCTAATTTCTTCCTTTTTTATCCTGTAAGTTTTTGAATTTTGAGCTATCGCAGTACCAAAAGTTTCTATGCTCTTATAAAATATAGATTTTTCAACTGTTTTAACAATTACTCCAGGCGGAGGCCTAACACTAAATTTTTTCTTAAAATGTAAGCCAACAAAATGTCTAGCTGCAATTATAGAAAAAATAACAATAAAAATAACTATCAATAATGTTTTAATTTTGCTCGTAGTTTTCATTTTTTATTTAAGCCCATATTCTGACCAAGATCCATCGTATATAATTGGGTTTTTATCATTTATAATTTTATTAGCCATACCTAAAATGCACGCAGTAACACCTGATCCGCATGTAAATACTTGCTGTTTATCGGTTTTAATTCCAGCATATTTAAAAATTTTTATCAATTCATCCTTATCTTTAAATGTGTGATCTGATTTATTGACACACTCATAGAATGGTAAATTTATCGAATTTTTTATAGAGCCACTCTTTAAACCTGAACGTGATTCTAGTTCAGTGCCTTCAAATCTTTTCTTACCTCTAGCATCTACAACCTGAAAGTTATTTAATTTTATATTTTCATCAATCTGTAATTTATTTAATACTAAACTTTTAATTTCTTTAGCCAAGTAGTTAGTCTTGTTATTTGAGGTTAAATTATTTGTGGTTTTTTTATTATCAATTTTCCACTTCTTTAAGCCACCATCTAAAATATAAACTTTACTTATATCGTGACCAAAATAAATAAACATATACCAACATCTACAAGAACTTAAAACATCAGAGTTATCGTAGATTATTATTTTATCTTGACTATTAATTCCGTAGTTAGATATTATTTTTTGCCATTTTGTTTTAGAAGGTAACATATGAGGTAAAGTTGAATCAACTTCTGAATTTTTATCTAAATCAAAGAATTGAGAATTCTCTATATGCTCACTTAAGAATTCTTTGTATGCATCTCTATTTAAATTTGGCATATGCCAACTTGCATCTAAGATCTTGACTTGATTTAAATTTTTTTCAAGCCAATCAGTATTAACTAAAGACATTACTGATTTTTCTTCATTATATATTTTTGATGATATTCCTCTGCTTTACAGTAGTTTTTAATTTTCGAAATATTTGTTTCAATTTTTCCATTAAATTTTTCATTAAATAAGTTTCTGTATTTTTCAGCTATTTTTTTTTGTTGTTCATCTTCATAAAATATTTCACTCCTGTATTGAGTTCCTATATCAGGGTATTGCATATCTTTCTGAGTAGGATCGTGAATTTTAAAGAAAACTTCTAACAATTTCTCATAAGTAATAATTTTTTCATCATAAATTATTTTTACAGTTTCTGTATGTCCAGTTTTACCAGTACAAACTTCTTCGTAATTAGTATTGCTACTTTCTCCACCCGCATAGCCAACTTCTGTTTCTGCAACGCCTGTTATTTGGCGAAAAGTTTCTTCTGGTTTCCAAAAGCACCCAAGTGCTAAGTAAGATTTTTGCATAATGAATTTTATGTGTTAAAAAAGATAAAGGATATTCAATTGCTTACAAAAAATCAAATCGGAGTTTTGTACATGGTTGCAAGCGTTATGTGCTTCGCGGTTATGGACATATGCATTAAATGGCTAAATTACTATCCATTCGGGGAAGTCTTTTTTGCAAGATTTTTCTTTGGATTAATACCTATCTTTTTAATTATACCTAAAGATAAATGGTCAAATTTTTATAAAACAACAAGACCTGGATTACATTCCTTTAGAGCAATTTGTGGATCAATAGCTTTTATCTGCATTTTCTTTGGTTTGAGAAATTTACCTCTAGCCGATGTAGTATCACTTACTTTTGGTGGTCCAATTTTTGTAACCATTGCGTCAATTATATTTTTATCAGAAAGAGTTGGGATTAAACGGTGGTCTGCAGTTTTTTTAGGTTTTATAGGAATGATTCTTATAGTTCAGCCGGCATTTGTTGAACTTAATTACTATTACCTATCACCTATTTTATTCTGTATTTTTTTTTCTGGTGTTGCAATAAGTGTTAGAGCTTTATCTAAAACTGAACCTAATTATAGAATAGCTTTTTATTTTACAGTTCTATGTACGTTTATAGGGCTTTGTACTTTGCCTTTTGGATGGGTAATACCCACCACTAAAGATTTACTTTTATTTATAATTATGGGTTTGTGTGGAAGTATAGCAAATCTATTATTGACTCAAAGCTATAGATTAGCTGAAGCATCTTTAGTAACACCAATTAAATATTTAAGTTTGGTTTACGCAATAATATTTGGATTCATAATTTGGGGAGAAGTTCCAAAACCTTTGATGCTAGCAGGGGCCATACTTGTGATATTAAGTTCTTTAATAATTTTTATAAGAGAAAAAAAGTTAAAAAAAGAGATTGTTATTCCTAGATCATGAAAAAATCACCAGCCTATTGGAACAAGGCAAAAGTATATCTATCTAAAAATGATAAAGTTATTAAACATTTAATTAGTAATTATAAAGACGGCCATTTAATTACCCGTAACGATGTTTTTTTCTCTTTGTGCAAAAGTATTGTTGGTCAGCAGATAAGTGTAGCTGCAGCAAATTCAGTTTTCTTGAAATTCAAAAAAAAATGTAAAAATAAAATCACGGCAAGTACAGTAAACAAACTATCCAGTACTAGCTTGAAAAGTTGTGGGCTTACCAGACAAAAAGTCAGAGGTATTAAAGATTTGTCCAAAAAAATAATAAACAAAACTTTTAAACCCAACCTAATAAAAAAAATGAACGACGAAGAAGCGATAGAGTACTTATCAAATCTTAGACAAATTGGAAGATGGTCTGCTGAAATGATATTATTATTTACCTACAACAGATCTAATATATGGCCCTTACAAGACATTGGTCTTTTAAGAGCAATATCAAATAATTATAAAAAAAAATATTATCCACCAAAAGTTTTTTTAGACAAACTTTATAAAAAGTTTACCCCTTATTGTTCCGTAGCTACATGGTATCTTTGGAGATCGATTGACGATGAGCCAATTCAATATTAATCACCCTCTATAATTTGGTGGTGGCGCACCACTGTGTCTTTTAAAATAGCATGAGCATCTTGATATTCTTTTGAATAAAAAAAAGTTTCAGCTTCAGCAAAAGATGGAAACTCAATGACCACAGTTCTTGGAGATTCATCTCCTTCTGTAGTTATCTTCTTTCCTCCTCTTACTAAAAATTTGCCTTTATGTTTTTCAATTGCTTCTCTAGCCTTAACCGCATAGTTTTTTAAAACATTTTCATCTTTTATAATCTTATAAACAGTTACTACGTATCCTTTCATTTACATCTCCTTCAAAATAATTTAGTTTTTTTCATGGCCAACAAACTTATTGTAGACTGGAAAGAATATAATCTAATAGTAGAAAAATTAGCAGTTAAAATCTACGAAAGTAGATTTAAGCCAACAATGCTCATAGGAATAATGAGAGGGGGAGCCCCAATCATAGATGTTTTAAGTAGAATATTTAAACTTAAATGTGCTTATCTTGCTGTTGAATCTTACTCAGGAACAGGTGTAGAAGACAAACAAGGAGAACTAGTTTTTTCAAGAGAAATGAGCTCAACAGTTCATGACATGGGAGGTAGATTACTTCTATGTGATGATCTTTCAGACACAGGTATTACACTTAATAAAAGTATCGAATGGTTAAAAAAATATCCTCCAATAAAAGATAATATTGAGTCTATAAAAACAGCAGTTCTTTGGAAAAAGTTAGATTCTACTTTTGAGCCTGACTATTGTGCAGAAAGATTAAAAGATAATCCTTGGATTGTACAACCTTTCGAAAATTATGAAGAAGTAAAAATTGAAGACTTAGTAAAAAAACACAAAAAATAAGGGCCAGTTTTCACCAGCCCTTGAGATTTAATTTTTAAGCAACATAAAAACTAGCAACACTTAACGCAGCAATAACCCATATTGCAGGTGAAGTAGAAATAAATTTTCCTGTAAAAATTTTAATTAATGCATATGCAATAAAAGATAACGCAATACCGTTACTGATACTATAAGTAAGTGGCATAGCTATCATTGCTAATACTGCAGGAGCTGACTCAGATATATCATCCCATTTAATATCTGTAATATTTCTTACAAATAAAACAGATACAAAAAGTAAAGCAGCACCATCAATTTCTTTAGGTAAGCTAGTTGCAAGAGGTGACAAAAATAAACAAGCCAAGAATAAAACTCCAATAACAACCGAAGTCATTCCTGTTCTTCCACCTTCTTTTACTCCTGCAGCTGACTCAACATAACTTGTTACAGTCGTAGTACCCATTAAAGCACCAGCAACTGTTCCGACACTGTCAGCCATCATAGCTTTATGTATGTCTTTTATCTTTCCATCTTTTCCAACTTTCCCAGCCACGTTAGCTACAGATGTTAATGTGCCCGTCGTATCAAAAAAATCGATGAACAATAAGGTGAAAATAACTGTGGACATACCAGCGGTGAAAGCAGCACCAAGATCAAAATTAAATAGATAGGTCATTGACGGAGGTGTGCTCACCACACCATTAAATTTAGCTAATCCAGTAGCCCAAGCAATAATACTAAAAACAAGTATTCCAATAATGATATTACCTTTAACTTTTAATACTTCTAAAACAACCATGCTTACAAAAGCAAGACAAGCTAAAAGAACCAGAGGATTTTTCATATCACCTATTGTAACTAATGTTACGGGATGGTCTGCGACTACACCCATAATTTCTAGTCCAATGATTGCTAAAAACAAACCAATACCTGCTCCGATACCTAGCTTTAAACTTCTAGGAATTGAGTTAATTAACCAAGCTCTAATTGGCGTTAAAGATATTATTAAAAACAATACACCCGCAACCAATACTCCACCTAGAGCTTCCTGAGGCGTGTATCCCATTCCACCAACAACTCCAAAAGCTACAAACGCGTTGATACCCATGCCAGGCGCTAGACCAATCGGCCAAGTCTTGCCATAAAATCCCATAATGAAGCAAGCTACTGCAGTCGCAACTATTGTTGCGGTAAATACCGCACCAAAATCAAAAAAACCTTTTTCAGGACCAGCGAATTCGCCAGAAAGTATAAAAGGATTTAAAAACATTATGTAAGCCATTGTTAAGAACGTAGTAACACCAGCTAACACTTCAGTTTTATATGTCGTTTTATTTTTTTTATAGTCGAAATATTTTTCAAACATAATAATCTCCTTGTTGGCCTTAAATACCGTACATTAGCTAAGAAATCTCCGCTAATAATTGAAAATTACACCCTAAAGGTAATGTATCTGTTTATAAGATTAAGTTATATTCTAGACAAGGTTGAAAAATGAAAAAAAGCTATAAAATATTTTTGTTAACATTGTTTTTATCAAGCATTTTAGGTTGCCAAACAATTACTACAAAAATAGACAACATTACCACAAAAGAAGAACAAGAACTTAGTAAATGGATTGGAAAAACTGAGTCTAAATTAACTTCTTCTTTAGGCAAACCCGACCGTATTGATTTTGGTAAATCAAGAAACAGATACTATGTCTACGTGAGTCAAAAATTAAAAATTAAGTGTGAAAGAAAATTTGAAATAAATCAAAACAATGTGGTATTAGGCTTTAGCAGTAAAAACTGTTTCTAAAGTATGTCAGAAATTCATTCCAAAAGTCAATTAATAGATTATTTTAATCAAGGAGCCAAAAAAGATGACCAATTACTTATTGGTGTAGAACATGAAAAATTTTTGTTTACTGGAAAAGAAAAAAAAAGAGCCAACTATGAACAAATAAAAAAAATTTTTAAAAACTTAGAAGCTTTTGGGTGGAACCCTATCTATGAAAATGAAAATATTATTGGACTCAAAAGAGGTAAACAACAAATAACAACTGAGCCAGGTTTACAGTATGAACTTTCTGGAGCACCATTAAAAAATATACATTTAGTATGCAGTGAAAGCTCAACACACTTTAATGAAATTAAAGTAGCATCAAAAAATTTAGATATTAGTACAGCTTCTATAGGATTTGATCCGTTTAATAAACTCAACGAAGTGCCTAAGAACCCTAAAGAACGATATCAAATCATGACAAAAGAAATGCCAAAAGGTGGAGAACTAAGTTTACAAATGATGTATCAAACATCAGGTATTCAGATTAATTACGATTATACTTCAGAAAAAGATTTTGAAAAAAAATTTAAAGTTGGAAACTATTTAGTGCCTCTAACCATTGCTTTATTTGCCAACTCTCCTTTTGCCGATAAAAAATTCACTGGATATCTTTCATATCGAAATAAAGTTTGGCAGAACACAGCTAGAGGTGGGATAATGCCAGTGTCATTCGAAAACTTAAATTTTGAAAAATATTTAGATTATGCAATAAACTATTCATTACTTTTTGTAATGCGTGATGGAAAATACATAAAACCCAACGGCCAAACATTTAAAGATTTTATGGAAGGAAATTTTTTACCTCTGAAAGGAATTAAAGCTACTATTAAAGATTTCGAAACTCATCTATCAACTATTTTTACTGAAGTTAGATTAAAACAATTTATAGAAGTTAGATCCATAGATACATGTGATTGGGGCTGCATTTGTAATGGACCTGCTTTTTTTACGGGGCTTCTTTATGGAGCGCTAGATGAAACTTATGATGTAATCAAGTCATGGTCAAAAGAAGATGTAATGGAAGCGTATTTAAAATCTCCTAAGCAAGGATTAGAAACAGAATTAAAAGGAAAAAAACTATATGAATGGGGAAAGATTTTTTTAGAGTTAGCTAAAAAAGGATTAAATAAAAGAAAAGAAATGAACTCTAACAACAAAGACGAGACGATATACTTAAAACATATAGAGGATATCGTTGACAAGAAAACTAACCGAGCTCAGTTATTATTAGAACAATTTAACAAACAGGGGAACTTAGATTTTTTTAGTCATGCAAAAGAAGATTTTAGCTATTCAGGGCTCTAGTTTAACTAGAGTAAACATTGAAACAGATACAACTTTATTTTTAGCTTTAGAAGCTCAAAAAAGAGGTTATCAAATCTATTACTTTGAACCAAGAAATCTAAGTTTTTTAAATGGCAAAGTTTCAGCAAAATGTTTTCAATTAACTTTTTTTGAAAATACTAAAAAATTTTTTAAAATTAATAAAAAATTAAATCTGGATTTATCAAAAGCAAAAGTACTATTGATTAGAAGCGAACCGCCTTTTAACCAGCAGTATATTAATACTACTTTTATTTTAGAGCATTTGGTAAAAAAAGTTAAAATTATAAATCATCCTAAATCTATCAGAGAGGTTCCAGAAAAGTTGTTTTCAATCCGCTTAACAAAGTATATGCCATTAACCTTAATTAGTGAAAATCTAGAAGAAATTAAAAATTTTTTTAAAACAAATAAAAAAGTAATAGTTAAGCCTATAAATAGTTACAGCGGGAACGAAGTCTTACTTTTGAATAGCTTTAATAGTAAAATTATTACAAGATATATTAAAAAACACAATCATATTATTTTTCAAAAATTTCTACCTAAAATATCAAAAGGAGATAAAAGAGTATTTATAATTAACGGTAAGGTTAAGGGCTCAATCGCAAGAGTTCCCAAGAAAGGAAGCATCCTATCTAACATGAGCAAAGGTGCTGTGGCAGAAATTAGCAAATTAACAAAGAAAGAAATGCAAATAAGTAAACAAGTAGCTATTTTGTTAAAACAACAGAATATTTATTTTGCAGGAATCGATTTTATCCAAGGTCAATTAATTGGTGACATAAACGTTACAAGTCCAACTGGATTAGCCACACACTACAGTTTGACTAAAGTTAATTTAGCTAAGTATTTTTGGGACAATCTTTAGAAGAATACATACTTGTTGAGTACAAAAAACAATTGATTAACCTCTTTAATATTGAGATAAGCCCATTATAAAATGATTGGTTACGTAATATTTAACATAAACATTAAAAATCCCGAAGGATACAAAGATTATGTTGCTAAGATAGGTGACATCATAAAAAAATTTGGTGGAGAATATTTAGTTAGAGGTGGCGAATACCAAGTCATGGAAGGTGAGTGGAAGCACCCGCGAACAGTAGTTATTAAATTTCCAACTTATGAAAAAGCATTAGAGTGGTACAATTCTGAGGAATATAAACCTATTAAACCAATTCGATTAGCAAACTCAGAGGCTAATGGAATTATAATAAAAGGAATTTAACGATGGTAGAAAAATTTAATAATATTTTTTATTTAATGATTTATTTAGTTCATTTTGCAGGAATAGGGATGTACGCCTTCCAAACAATTATAGGTACAAAAAAATTTATAAAAAAATTTGGAATTGATAAATCTGGAGCAATAGCAGTTAGATTTGCAGGTGCTTTTCTGTTGGCTGTATTTTTGATGTCGGTTTATGTAGGATTTGTGAGACCCGGAGGATTGAATGCAACTTGGGCTTTTTTTAATATAGTTTTTGTAAATAATCTATGCATACTTTTGTGTAATTACTATTCAATTAAAGTTGACAAAACTGGAGTAAACAAAAAAACTGGGATGGAGCCGATATATGGTCCATTAGTTTTCACAATTATGAGTGCAATACTTTGTTACGGATTGGCTGAAAAAATTTACATTTAAATAAGGATTGATAAAAATCTAGATACTTGTGAATATAAAGTCTCCGCAAGTATCGTTTTTAAAATTTTAAGATCTTAAGTGTTTAATTTTTCTGTAATCTTTAGAGCAAACGCATAATCAAATGCAACCTCTTCAATAGCAGCATCACGCCCAGATTTTCCACCATGACCAGCATCCATTTCACATTTAAAAAATAATAAGTTATTATCTGTTTTTTCATCTCTAAGCTTAGCTGTAAATTTTGTAGGTTCATCAAACAAAACTCTGTTATCTGATAAGCTTGTTGTAATAAGCATGTGAGGATAATCCATTTTTTTAATATTATGATAGGGCGAATAAGATTTAATATATTTAAAATGTTCTATATTTTCTTTTGCATTACCAAATTCATTAAATTCTCCAGCTGTTAGTGGTAATGAGTGGTCTAAATTTGTTGTTAAACAATCTACAAAAGGTACAGCCATAATCATTCCTAAAAATAATTCTGGAGCTTCATTAACAACAGCACCCATTAATAAGCCACCTGCGCTTCCACCATATCCAATAACCTTTCCTATACCAGTGTATTTTTGATCAATTAAAAATTTTGTACAAGAAATATAGTCTTTAAAAGTATTTTTTTTATTGAGCATTTTTCCTTCTTCCCAAAATTTCATACCTCTTTCCATGCCACCTCTTATATGAGCAGTAGCCCAGATAATATTTCTGTTTATTAAGCTTAGGCGTGTAGTTGAAAAGCTTGGAGAAATAGTATGTCCGTAGCTTCCATATCCATAAAGTAAAAGATTAGCTGACCCATCTAACTTTGTATCTTTATGGTACGTAATAGTAATAGGTATTTTTCTTCCATCATGAGCATCGCAGTTTACACGTTTAACGATATATGAATCTCTGTTATATCCAGATGGAATTTCTAATTCTTTGACAAGTTTTTTTTCTTTTGTTGCAACGTTATATTCATAAGTTCTATTCGGAGTTTTAGGTGACTCATAACTAATTCTTATAAGATCAGTATTTCTATCTTTTTGCATTAGACTCATACCTGGACTTATAATCTCTTCATCTGAAATTTTTAACTCTTCTTCCTTATTGGTCATTAAATCTCTAATAAATAATTTTGGAATAGCATCGACTCTTTCTGATCTAAGCATCCAATTATTTAAGAAAATAAATCCACCAATTAAAATTTCTTCTTTAGCAGGAATGTAGTCTTCCCACTTATTAATATCATTGTGCTTGCATCTTGAAATCTTGAAATCTTTTGCATTTTGATTGGTGTGCATCCAAAAATATCCACCCCAGCTATCAAGTGAATACTCAACTCCTTCTTTTCTTTTTAAAATAATTTTAGGCTCAAACTGTACTTCATTTTTATTAAAATAATAAACTTCAGAAGTCGTATGTTCAGATGTTGAAATAAAATAAAATTGTTCATCAGAGCTAGTACCTATTCCACATGTAAAACGATCATCATTTTCTTCAAAAACTAGCTTATCATCTTTTATACTTGTGCCCAGTTTATGTATAAAAATTTGTTTTGGCCTGTGAAACTTATCTAGTTTGGAATAGAAAAAGTATTTATCATTGTAAGACCAAGTTATGCCACCAGCTGTATCAGGAATAGTTTCTTCAATTATTTTGTTATCAGATATTCTTCTAACAAAAATTGTAAAATACTCACTGCCTTTATCATCTATCGAATAAGCTAGTAATTCATCATTATGAGAAACCGCAACATCACCAGCATTAAAAAATTTTTTCCCTTTGGCTTCAATATCCCCATCCCAATAAGTTTCTATTTTATCTTCTCCAATCTTTTTTCTTAATTTTTTTGAATAATTCCCCTCTTTAGTTACTTTAGTCCAATATTCATAATTTTTATCTTTGTAGGGTAAACTCACATCGTCAAGTTTAATCCTTGCTTTGATTTCGTCAAACAGCTTCTTCTGCATTGGTTTAGTTTCAGAAAGTTGTTTTTTAGTGTATTCATTTTCTTCGTCTAGATATTTCTTTACTTCTGGAAGAAGTTTTGAACTATCCTTTAAAACTTCAAGAATATTTTCTTGATGTACCCAAGAATAATCATCATCCCAGTCTATGTTGTGACAAGATTTTACAGTCGGTTCTTTCCGTAATTTTGGTATATTCATTAAGAAAGAAATTATTATATGAATTTGTTTTTAGTTGGAACCATCATCTTTGTCCTAGTTTACTTAATGCTAAATTGGTTTGTGAAAACTAGCAGCAAAGCAATTGCCCAAGGCACTAGAAAGATTATTCTCTTCTCTTCTATGGTATTAGCCATTTTGCTAGCATATGGAGGTAAATTTTTGCTATCCCTTCCATTAACTTTAATAGTTTTAAGTGCGCTGAAGATAAAAGGACTTTCAACCATTCAAATATTTCAGTTATGGAGGTTAATTCAATATCTAAGAAATTCAGGCAGGTTTTCTTTTGGTCCCAATTCCGGAACAAAGACAAGCAGTATAACGATTGAAGAATCTTATAAAGTTTTAGGTTTAAAAAAAGGTTGTGAAAAAGAAGACGTAATGAAGGCAGCAAAAAAATTACAAAAAAAGATTCATCCTGATATGAATAGAGATATGAACACTGAAAGACTTAGTCAATTAGTGAACGAAGCAAAAGATCGAATTTTAAAAGAGCATTTTAATTAATTCAATAACTCTAAAGATTTATTCAAAACTTTATCAAAGCTTATTTTTTCTTTACCACGAGTACTGTGTATTGTAGTCTCATCTGTTTCTCCTTCAGGAATAACAAGGTAAATATTTTTAGAATATGTGCCATATGCCTGTACTGGACTATCCATAAATAAAGCTAAACATTTTTTATTTAAAGCTGAAGAAATATGTAACCAGCCAGTATCATTACCAACATAGATATTACAATTTTTAATAATAGGTAACGTTTCCTGAATCGTTAAGTCTTTGAAAGAAATACAATTGTTAGCAATAGATGAATTTGAAAACTTTGTAAATAATTCTTGATCATTTTTACCACCAGCAAGATAAAACTTGCACGGTACTTTCTTGTCTATTTCTGTGGCAAGCTTAATATAATTTTCAACATCCCAGCGTTTCGTAGGCCCACTTGCAGAAAAACCAATACAAATATGTTTGAAGTTATCGTCAAAACTATATTTTTTTTTTGCTTCTTTCACAGCATCTTCTTTTAAATAGATTCTTGGTTGAGTCGAAACAGTATTTTCTGTAAATTTTTCAGTAAAATTTTTTGCAGTCAAAACAATATTATTTTTTTTGATAAATAAGGGGTATTGTAAAATAGATTTAATTCTGCATAATTTTGCAAGTAACAAAAATCTTAATGATCCATTAAAAATAAATATTTTATCAAATTTGTTTTCTTTAATTTCTTGCAATAAATTAAAAAAACCTATCCATCCATCGTGCCTTCCTGAATTATTTTTATTTCTATCTAAGTATATTATTTCTTTTATATGTTGATCATTCTTACAAAGCTGTTCTGCTTTAGAATTCTTTTTTACTAAAAGTGAAACTTGAGATTGAAATTTTTTAGAAATTGCATGAATGTATGGTAAGAAAATAACCATATCCCCTATCCCCATTCTTTGCTGAACAACTAAAACTTTCATATTTATTAATTTCTTAATATAACTTAGTTATAAACATTAGGAAAAATATGATTAAAAATGGCATATATGCAGCTGGATTAAGTGTACTAAAGGAAAATATGTCGCTTGATATCCAAGCCACAATAGCTCATGCAGAATCAGCTATAAAAAATGGTTTACATGGAGTTTTCTTTTTTGGGTCAACCGGCCAAAGTCAATTAATATCAATCTCAGAAAAAAAAGATCTTATTTCTAAAACTGAAACTAGCAAGTTTAGAGATAAATTTTATATTGGCACAGGTGTTAATTCACTTAACGACAATTTAGATCTTATTCGATATTCTATGGAATATGGGTTCCAAACCTTTTTGATTATGCCACCAGCTTACTACAAAGGAAATACAGACGAAGGTATATACAACTTCTACTCAGAAATTATATCTAGAGTTCCAAAAATAAAAATTATTTTATACAATTTTGAAAAACTAAGTGGTTATTTGTTTAATACAGAAATAGTAAAAAAATTAGTTGAGAAATTCCCAAAACAAATTATTGGATGTAAAGATTCGAGTTATAATCTTTTTGAAAATCTTAAAATTCCTGATTTTAAAGTATTTCCAGGTTCAGAGGCAAAATTATTAAATGGATTAGAATTAGGGTGCAGCGGATGCATATCAGCTGTTACTAATGTTACTCACTCATTAGCAAGAAAAGTTTTTGATGATTTTGAAAATAAAAAACAACAAAGTGTGAATAAAAAACTTATAAATGTAAGACAGGTTTTTGATAAATATCCTTTGATTTCAGCTTTGCATTCATTACTGTCAATTAAAAACAAAAATTTCTCTTATATTTTACCACCTTTAACTTTACTAAAACCTAATCTAAAAGAAGAACTCTTAAGTAAATTAAAAGAATTAGACTTTACAGCTTAAAAATATTATTCCTTAAAAATGCTTCTAGAGACTATATTTATAGACAGGTTGCTGTTATGAATTAACCAAACACAATGAAAAAAATAAAAAAAAAAAAAAGATTCATCAAAAAATTTAAAACTTTAGTAAATAGTACATCTGTAAAAAAAAATAAAAAGTTAAAAATTAAAGAAAAGAAAAATCAAAAAGTAAGTAAATTAAAAAACAATAAGATAATTAAAAAAAAATTTAAACTAAAAAAAGTAAAGGCAAAGGTAAAGGTAAAGGTAAAGGTAAAGGCAAAGGTAAAGGTAAAGGTAAAGGCAAAGGTAAAGGCAAAGGTAAAGGCAAAGGCAAAGGTAAAGGTAAAGGTAAAGGCAAAGGCAAAGGTAAAGGTAAAAGTAAAAGTAAAAACTAAAAAAAATAATCGAACTAGCAGTAAAACGAGACAAGTTATACTTGGAATTATAAGACTTCAAGACAGGCTCACGCCAAACTTCAAATTTAATTTTAGTTTAGACAGATTTATTTTAAGCTTCTTTCAATCTATTTCTGCAACTATAGACAACTTTAAATCTGTTTTAGCCGAAGAAAGAGAAAGAAAAAAACAATTAAAAATAAAATTGATGGAATCTGAAAAAATCCAGACTATTAAAATAAATAAATTAAACAAAGAACTAGCGCGAAAAGATAAAGAAAAAGAACTAAAAGAAGAGACAACACTTGAGAGGGAAAGAAAAAAAGAATTACAAAAATTTATTCGTATTGAACAAGCAGAAGTTCGTAAAGAACAAGCTGAAAAACAAAGAAAATTCCTAGAACAAATACGTTTACAGAAAAAAATAGAACAATTTAGAAAAAGAGAAGCTTTAGAAATTAAAAATTTAGAAAAATTTGTTCTAAGCCAAGAAAGAGATTCTTATGCGGGTGTTGAAGAACGAATAGAAAAAATTAAACAAAAATATCAAGCTCTTAGAGATCAAAAAATAAGAGAACGCGTTGAGCAATTAGGAATTAAAGTTGAAGAAGGTGATGATCGATCATCATTATTAGAAAAAGAAAGACAATATAATTCTGAAAGACAAAAAATAGAATTTGCTTTAGAGAGTTTTTATAGATCAGCACATAGTTTATGCTTTCAAATTAACAAAAGATACATACCTAAGTATCTGAATATCTTAAGAGTAATTGATAGAAGATTTGAGACGGGTGAAATATTTATTAAGTGGGATGATACCCCTGACGAAGATTGGTTAATTCTTATTTACATTAAAAATAACTCTCCTGAAGAAGGTATAGTTATAGAAGATAAATCTAATTCCGAAAAAAATAATTCACATGAATTTAAGACTAATGAAATTTTTAAAGCTAGTGATTTGATGGTAGACTCTCTAACAAATTTATTAGACAGAGAAAGAAAAAAAAGAAAAGCTATTTAATCTATAACATCATTAAATTTTTTAACTTCACCAACATTAAAAACAATAGTATCAGATTTTTTATATCCATATTTTTTTGCACCGTCCTTAAATCT
>Ga0307986_10001707_pt1 | contig 15923 bp, 17 predicted proteins | sample EllFjometageno82_FD_203170 | JGI IMG/M metagenome (GOLD analysis project Ga0307986, IMG submission 203170) | Marine microbial communities from Ellis Fjord, Antarctic Ocean - #82 | ecosystem: Environmental > Aquatic > Marine > Unclassified | place: Southern Ocean | collected 2014-10-09
AAAAAGCGCAAATATACTGAAAACAAAAAATAATTTTTTTAGTGATTTCATTGATTTTCCCCTGTTTGTTTTTATAAAAATAATTAACTATTTCAAAAAACTTAGCAGAACTTTTGACTGCATAACAGGAGTAATTACACAAGTAACTATTAAATTTTTATAAAAAAATTCTAGTATAGGTTTAAATCTTGGCAAACTCGCCACCAGATCTAAATCTCCATAACCACTTTGGCATAGCTTTCTGAACATCGGTTGGTTTTATGTTCAGATCTTTTAAAGTTAAGTGATTATTAGACACAACATTGTCTGCTTCATTTAAAATTATACACTGGTCTTTAGTCAGTAAAGGCTTTGGCATTAAACTAAATAAAGCTGCTTGAACTTTTGCTAATGGCATGGGCATCTCAACAATAAATCTTTTTTTACCTATTGTACTAACTATAGATTTTACCATATCTTTAAAGCTAATTATTGTTGGCCCCCCAATCTCATAAATTTTTCCCTCATTTTTTTTAATTTCCATTGCTTTTACAATCGCAGTTGCTACATCATCTGCTAAAATTGGTTGAAATTTATAGTCAGGTTTAACAACTGGTATTACAGGAAATAAACTTAATTTTGCAAAAAGATTGGTAAAATTGTCTTCGTTACCACAAACCACACTTGGTCTAATAATTATTGTATTTTTAAAATTTGCTAATGCTTTTTGTTCACCGCTAAACTTTGATTGTTGGTAAAGTGAATTTGAATCTGCGTTAGCTCCAATAGCACTGATATGAATAAATTTTTTAACTTCTGATTCTGAGCAACATTTAGCAATAAAACCAGGAAGGTCAGAGTGTATATTAGTAAATTTTTGTTTTCTATTTTCAAAAAGAATTCCAATTAAGTTAATAACGATATCTGAGTTATTTATTGCTTCTTTGATTTTAGAAAAGTCTTTTGGATTAAAGTCTATAAATTCAATTGCTCCTGGAGGGGCTTGTGTTTTTAAATAACCTTTTAAATAAGCGTTCCTAGTTGGTATAATACATTGAAAATTCCTCTCAGTCATTTTTCTGACAAGATATCTTCCTATAAATCCACCACCGCCAAGGATTGTTGCTATTGGGTAATTTTTCATGGTACTTATGATAGTTATATGAAAATACACAAGATTCAAGGTGACATAAGTTCAGAAGTTGCAAGCACATTCAGAGACAGCATTGCCGTTGATACTGAAGCTACAGGTTTGTTGATTCCAGAACGAGATAAATTAAGTTTAGTTCAAATTTGTGCTGATGGTGGTGAAGTTTATATTATACAACCCGACCGGACTAACTACGAAATGCCCAACTTAGTATCTGTTTTAGAGAATGATAAAATTCAAAAAATTGGTCACTTTTTAAGATTTGATAAAAGTGCACTTGAATATTTTTTAAAATGTAAAATAAATAATATTTTCTGTACAAAAATAGCTTCTAAAATTTGTAGAACCTATACAGATGCACATGGGCTTAAAAGCTTAGTTCAAGAATTTTGTAATAAAAAATTGGATAAAAACCAAGGATCAAGCGATTGGAATAAAAGTATCAATGATCTTAGTGACAAGCAATTAGAGTACGCTGCTAATGATGTAATTTATTTGCATAGAATTAAAAATGAATTAGAAAAAATGTTAATTAGAGAAAATCGAATGGATATTTATAAAAAGTGTTTAGATTTTTTAGATACAAGAATAGAACTGGATCAAAAAGGATTTAAGTTTTCAATATTTGAACATTAATGGGTAAAGTCAATTATATCTCTGTTGCAAAAAAAGCTGCTGCTATTCAGATTAGCGAACTTAAAAAGATAAATAGAATTTTCAATAAATCATTTGTAGAAGCAGTAGACATGATGGCTAACTGTAAAGGTAAAGTCATTTGTGCGGGTATTGGGAAGAGTGGATTAATTGCAAGGAAAGTTGCTGCAACCTTATCATCAGTTGGAATTTCTTCGTTCTTTTTGAATCCAAGTGAAGCTAATCATGGTGATCTTGGACAAATTGATAAAAGAGATTTATTATTAGTTTTTTCATATTCAGGCAACACATCTGAAATTTCCAATATGCTTCGTTACGCAAATCGTTTTAATATTAAAATTATTGGGGTTGCTTCAAAAAAAGATAGTTTATTGTTAAAAGCAAGTGACGTAAAATTACTACTTCCGCAAGTTAAAGAATCTGATCCAACTGGCATGGTACCAACAACAAGTACGAGTATCACACTATTGTTAGGAGATTGTCTAGCTGTTGCCCTTATGAATAAAATGCGTTTTTCGAAAGAAAGATTTAAAATATTCCATCCAGGTGGTAATATTGGTCAAACACTATTATTAGTAAAAGATATTATGATCACAGGAAATAAATTACCTACAGTGCATATTAATAAAAATATTTACGACGCAACAAAAGTAATTGATAAAAAAAAACTTGGCTTAGTTGTGATTATGGAAAAAGATAACGTTAAAGGTATTCTAACTGATGGAGATGCAAGAAGAGGAATTAAATATTACTCTAAAAATGATAATTTAAAAAAATTTATGACTCCAAATCCTTTGTTTGTTTCGGAATCTTCACCAGCTTCTAAAGCATTATCCTTAATGAACGACAATAAAATTACAAGTCTACTAGTTACTTCTGAAAAAGAATACAATAGAAATAAAATGGGTAAAAAACTCAAAGGTATTATTCACATCCATTCTTTGTTACAATATGGCATAAAGTGATTACCAGAAGAAAAAAAATTATATTTATCCAGCTTACAATTTTTTTATTTGCTTTATCTCTTCTGTATAATACTTACCGAGATAAAAATGTCTTAACAGAAGCAGTTATTAAAGTTACAAATGGACCAAACACTAATAACTTTACCGATATTATGTATTCAGGATTTGACCTTAATGGAAACCGGTATACTTTAAATGCTGCTAAAGCTAATTTTAAGACCGCAAAACCTAATCTTATAAATATGCAAGATGTAGTAGCAAATTTTTATTTACAAGATGATACTGTCTTGAAGATTGTTAGTGAAAAAGGATTGTATGATAATAAGACTTTAGATATGAATTTTAGTCAAAATGTTAAAGCTGTATATCTGGCTAATACTTTACTTTCAGACGTGCTAAATTATTCAAATTCAAATGGTAAGTTGCTTGCCTATGGTAATGTACGGGGAGAAAGTGTAGAAAAAGGAGAATTTTCTGCTGATAATGTTGAATATAGTCTTACAAATAAAACTTTAGATTTTTCAATGTTTGGTAGTAAACGAGTAAACGTAAAAATTAAAAATTAATGAAAAAAGGTTTTAGAATAATTAAATTTAAGAAAGACAAACCAGTCTTTCAAATTAAGAATATTAATAAATCTTATGATGGGCGACCTATTTTAAAAAAAATCAGTATGGACCTTTACCCTGGTGAATGTGTAGGGCTGTTAGGACCTAATGGCTCTGGTAAATCAACTTTGTATAGCACAATAATTGGTGAGACTTATGCTGATGACGGAAAAATATTGATAAATGGTAAAGAAATTCAAGACAAGCCTATTCACTTAAGATCGAAAGCAGGTATAGGATATTTAAGTCAGCAAAGATCTGTATTTGCAATTAGTGTGTATGATAATTTGTTAGGGATCTGTCAGTTATGTATAAAAGGAACAAGCAATCAAATAAATAAGACGGAACAATTACTTGATGAATTTAATTTACAGCACTTAAGAAATATTCACGCCTCAAATCTATCAGGTGGTGAGGTTAGAAGACTCATGCTTGCACGCTTGTTAATTAATAAACCGAGCGTAGTATTGTTAGATGAACCTATGGCTGCATTAGACCCAATTGTAGTTCAGGATATTCAAAAATATATTTTAAAATTACAAAATTTTGGATGTGCAATTTTAATAACAGATCACCAAGTTAACAATCTATTTGATATTGTGGACAGGGCCTATGTTCTAGGAGAGCAGTCAATTATTGCTCAAGGAACACCATCTGAAATATTAAAATCTTCAAAAGCAATAGAGTTGTATTTTGGGTCTTCCTATAGAGTATAATTTTTATGTTAGATAAAAATTTTTCTATCAATACATTTAATCGGATCAAATCATATAGTAAAACTATTAATGTTGATTCTGACAAATCAATTTCTATTAGATCTTTTTTAATAGGTGCTATTAGCCATAACATATCAGAAGTTATAAATGTTTTAGAGTCTGGGGATGTGTTTTCCTGCATTAATTCTTTGAGAAAACTAGGTGTTAAGATTAAAAAAGTAAAAGCAAAACACTACTTAATTTATGGCAAAGGATTAGGTTCTTTTTATGCTAAAAAAAATACCGTTTTAAATTGTGGAAATTCTGGAACTGCTGCGAGACTGCTTATTGGCTTACTTTCAACCAACCCTGCAATTCAAGTCAAAATTAAAGGGGATAAATCTTTAAACAAAAGAAATATGAGTAAGCTTATTGATCTTATGACTGAATTTGGAGCTACTTTTTTACCAAAAAATAAATCTTCCTTCCCATTAACTTTAATTTCGTCAGAAATACCAATTGGTATTGAATATAAAGCAGGGGTATCCGCACAACTTAAAAGTGCCGTAATGCTTGCTGGGTTAAATGCTAATGGTGTTACTAATATAACTGAAGAAAAAGAAAGCAGAAATCATACTGAAAATATGCTTTTAAGGAATTCAAAAGTTTTAAAAATTAAAAAAAATAAAAAAAAACAAAATTATATTAAAATTTTTGGCAAGGGATACTTAAAACCTCTTAAAATTAATGTTGGTGGAGATCCTAGCTCAGCTGCTTTTTTTACTGCTTTAACTTTAATTACACCAAAAGCTAAATTAAAAATTAAGCACGTGGGGTTAAACTCAAGAAGAATTGGATTTTACACTCTTCTTAAAAAACATGGTGCAAAAATATATTTTAAAAATGTAAAGAAAATTAATTATGAACTTGTGGGTGATATTCATATTGAAAATAGTAAGCTTAAACCAATAAAAGCAAATTCAACTTATTACGTATCCGCTACTGATGAGTATCCTATACTCTTTGTAATTGCTGCGTTAATCAAAGGAACATCTATTTTTAAAGGTATAGAAGATTTAGCTAATAAAGAAAGCAATCGGATTGAAGAGATGAAAAAAATATTAACTCAAATCGGTGTAAAATGTAAATCAAGTAGAAATGAAATGAAAATTTTTGGAGATTCAAAAATTAAGAAATTAAATACTGTAATTAAAGTCCCTAACTTAGGTGACCACCGAATTTGTATGAGTGCTGTAATATTATCTTTAGCTACAGGGATAAAAGCAGAGGTAAAAAACTTTGAAACGGTTGGAACGTCTTCACCTTCTTTTTTAAAAATAATTAAATCGCTTGGAGGAAAATTTGAAATTAAAAAAACATCATAAGCTAGTTCTGGCAGCGGATGGGTCAGCAGCAAGTGGCAAAACTACTGGTGCGAAAATGATTTCTAAAAAATATGGTTTAAAATTTTTATCTTCAGGTTTGCTTTATCGTTACGCGAGTTTTAAACTATTAAAGCACAAACCTGTTAATAGAATTAAATTTCTTAAAAAATGTTTCAACAATTTAAATCTGAAAGTATTAAATAATAAAAATTTACATCTACCTAGAATTTCAGCACACACATCTATTATAGCCAGAGAACAAAAAATTAGAATAATTTTGAAATCCTTTCAGATAAAATTTGCAAAAAAATATAATAAAGTTTGTATCGAAGGTCGTGATATTGGTACGGTTATCCTTCCAAAAGCAGACATAAAGTTTTTCTTTAAGTGTAATTTAGATATTGCAGCTAAAAGAAGGTTTAAGGAACTTCAAAAAAATAATAAGAAGATTAAGCTTGTTGATGTAAAAAAAGCTATGCGTATCCGCGATAATTTAGATAAAAAACGTAAAAATTCTCCTTTGATTCAGGCAGAAAATGCGGTAATTGTGCAAACTGATAAATTAAAAAATATCACAGGCATGCTTGATAAGATGTCTGAAATAATTAAAGAAAAAATTAAAGAAAAATATGGCAGTTGAAACAATTAACCAGGAACTATCTAGCTCTCAAAAAGAGTTTGAAAGCCTGTTAAATGACGACTTTAAAGATCGTAAGTTAAAAGAGAACGAAATCATCAAAGCTACTGTCACTGAAATAACAAAAAATTTTATCGTCGTAGATTGCAAAGCGAAGATGGAAGGTATGATTCCTATTGAGGAATTTAAAAACGATGATGAGTTATCAAAATTAGAAGTTGGCTCTAAAATAGAAGTTTACTTAGAACGTATTGAAAGTTTTAAAGGAGAAATTGTTATATCAAGAGAAAAGGCAAGAAGAATGAATGCTTGGAACCGCATGGAAAAAGTTTTTGCAACCGGAGAAGAAATTACAGCATATATAACTGGAAGAGTTAAGGGTGGGTTTATTGCAACATGTGATGGATTACCTACTTTTATGCCTGCATCACAAATTGATGTGCGGCCTCTTAAAAAATTTGACCACTTAATGAATGTTCCATTAAAAGTTATCGCTACAAGAATTGATAAAGTTAGAGGGAACGTTTGTACTAGTAGAAGAGCAGTTTTAGAGAAAAGTAAAGATATTGAAGCTAAAGAAGCTTTAAAGAATTTAAAAGAAGGCGATATTATTGATGATGCAAAAGTTAAAGCTACTACAGATTGGGGAATCTTTTTAGATATCAAAGGGATAGATGCACTTCTTCACGTATCAGATTTATCACATGGTCGTGTAAAAAAACCTTCTGATCTAGTCACTATAGGTCAAACGATGAAAGTTAAGATAACTAAAATTGATAAAGTTACTAATAGAGTTTCGGCATCAGTTAAAGCTTTGACTGAAGACCCATATGACAGTTTAGAGAAAAAATATAAAATTGGTTCTATCTATACAGGAACAGTAACAAAATTAATGGACTACGGTGCATTCGTTAGGTTAGAGGACGGTATAGAAGGATTAATTCATAGTTCTGAATTATCATGGACAAATAAAAATGTTCAACCTTCAAAAGTTTTATCATCTTCTCAAGAAGTTAAAATAAAAATTGTTACTATTGATAGTGATGCAAAAAGAATTTCATTATCATTGAGAGAAACTCTTCCTAATCCATGGAAAGAAATTGAAAATAAAATTGGGGAAGTTATAGATGTAACAATTAATAACATTACTGAAAAAGCTATATTTGCCGACTTAGATAATGGTTTAACAGGAATGTTACATTTTAGAGAAATTTCATATTCTGATCAAGATCAGGATCTTAAAAGATTTAAAAAAGGAGAGAAAATAAAAGTTAAAATTATAGAATTAAAAGATGATAAACTTAGATTTTCAATTAGGGCAATGGATAAAGACCCTTTTGACTGGTTTAAAGAGAACAAGAAAAAAGAAGGCTCTATAATTACTACAAGAGTTCACGAGGTGCTAAAAACAGGAGTTAAGGTTTCTGTAGACCCAGACAAACATATCATTGTAATGATTAAGAAAAATCAATTGGCTAAAGAGTCAGCTGATGCTAGACCGGAAATTTTTGTTCAAGGAAATGCATTAGATGCTATGATAACAGAATTAGATCTTACAAAAAGAGAGGTTGTTTTAAGTGTTAAAGCCGCTCAAATATACGAAGAGAAAAGTTTAGTTGCTAAGTTTGGTGCGGGTGCAGCTAAATCTGGAGCAACATTAGCAGGAATTTTCCAAAAAGCTCTGGGTAAAAAAACAGTTAAAAAAAAGAAAAAAGAAGAAGAATAATTCTTGGTTAAGTCAGAAATAATTAAACAACTCCACAAAAAACACTCTTCTCTAAAACGTATTCAAATAAAGGTTATTTTCGACATAATAATTGATACAATCTCAGAAAGCTTGGTTAAAAAAAAATCAGTTGAATTAAGAGACTTTGGAAGGTTTTCAATCAAAATGATTAAAGCTAAGTATAACGCCAGGAACCCTAAAACAGGTGAAATTATATACGTACCTGAAAAGAAAAAAGTTTCCTTTAAAATGTCAAAACATTTAAAACAAGAAGCTAACAAAGATGCAAAGAAATGAGAAAAAATATATTTTTAGCTTTAGATTTTAACTCTTTAAGCAAAGCCTTAGAGGTCACAGAAAAAACCAAAGATTATTTGGCTGGAATTAAGATTGGATTGGAACTTTATAGTGCTATTGGCTTGGCCGGAATTAAGGAATTTGATAATTTTAACTTGCCCATTTTTTTAGATACAAAAATATTTGATATTCCCAACCAAGTAGCAAAAACTATAAAAGTTATTTCAGACATAAAATCTATTCAATATTTTACAATCCATGCTATGGGTTCCTTAGAAATGTTAGAAGCAGCACAAAAAGCGGTAACTGGTACTAAATTGGAATTCTTAGCTGTAAGTATCTTAACTTCATGGAACAAAAGTAATTTAGAGCAAGTTGGTATTACACATGAAGTAAAAGATCAGGTAAAAATATTGATTAACCTTGCATGCAAAGCAAAACTTTCTGGTATAATTGCGTCTGCTCAAGATATTGAGCTTGCGCGTAAAATATCAAAAAAAATTAAAATTTTTTGTCCTGGCATAAGAGTGGGTCAAAATACTCAAGATCAGAAAAGAACTTTAACTTATAAAGAATTTAATGCAATTGCTGATGATAAATGTTTTGCCGTAATCGGTAGACCTATTTACGAAGGTGATCCTTTAGAAAATATAAAAAAAATTATTAACTCAACAAAATAATGCAAGCGAAAGTATGTGGCCTAACAACTGCTGAACAAGTTGAAACCTGTATTTCATATGGTGCAAACTTTTGTGGTTTTATATTAAACTATAAAAAAAGTCATAGATTTATTAATTATAAAACAGCTGAACAATTAACTCGGATAAACAAGCAAAATACATCTTACGTGGGTGTTCTAGTAAATCCTTCTGAAGAAGAGCTTAAAATATTTTATAAACTTAATTTAGATTATTTTCAGATTTATGGGGATTTTTCAGAAGAAAGAATAAAGGAAATTAAAAAAAACTATAAAAAAAAAATAATTATATCTCTTCAGATTAAACAAGAACAAGATATTCAAAAATATAAAATTTATGAAAGAGTAGCTGAGATTGTTCTTTTTGATAGTTCTGGTCTGCATCAATCTTTAAGTTGGAATTATAATTGGATTACGCAAGTGCCCTCTTCTGTTATAAAAATGCTAGCGGGTAACATCAGTATAGACATACTTGAAAACTTAGAAAAAATAACAGATATTGTTGATGTTTCTGGAGCTTTAGAAACAGATAAAGTAAAAGATCTAAATAAAATCAAAAATTTCTTAAATAGAATAAAACAAATTAATGATTAAAATTAAAAAAAATATCCTTCTAATAGATCAACATGACAAGTATGGAATGTATGCTAAAAAATTTGGTGGCTCCTATGTGCCTGAGACTTTAAAAAAGCCTATTGAAGATCTAACAAACCTTTTTCAAAAATTGCGTAATGATAAAAAATTTATAAAAGAGAGGGATTATTATTTTGATAATTATATTGGTGCGCCTACCCCTTTTATTAAACTACAAAATTTAACTAGACATCTGGATGGGGCTCAAATCTGGGCTAAAGTAGTTTCGGAAGCCAACGGTGGAGCTCATAAAATTTACAACGCAACAGTTCATTGCTTAATTGCAAAGAAAGCTGGTAAAAAATATGTGGTTGGTGACACAGGTGCTGGTTATGCAGGGAAAATGCTTAGTATGGCGGCAAAAAAATTTGGCTTAAAATGTAAAATTTTTATGGGGGCCAAAGATATTAAGCGCCAAAAACCAAATGTATATGCTATGAAAAAAAATGGAGCTGAGGTTGTGCCTGTTTATTCTGGTAGTCAAACGCTTGTGGATGCAGTGAGTGAGTGTATGCGTTATTGGGTTGCTAACTGTCAAAATACGCACCTTGTTGTTGGAAGTACGGTTGGCCCTAATATTTTTGTTAAGATTTGTGCTTGGAGTACAGCGCAAATTTCAAGAGAACTAATGTTTCAAATGAAAAATGTCTTTGGAAAAATTCCACAAAAAATAAAACTAATAAATTGTGTTGGTGGGGGTAGTTCTGCTATGGGATTTTGGAATGAATTTATGGATTTTAACCCTAACCAAGTCGAGTTTATTGGCGTAGAAGCAGGCGGTCCGAAAGATAGTAAGCATCATGCTGCTCCGTTATCTAATAATGCTAAAATTGGTATTTTGCATGGCGCTAAACAATATGTAATGCAGGATAAAGAAGGTCAAATTAGTAAAACTGATTCTATTTCGGCTGGGTTAGATTACCCTGGCATATCTCCTCTTCATTGTTTTTTAAAAGATGCAAAAAGAGCACGATATACTTCTGCAACAGATGAAGAAGCATTAGCTGCTTTTCAAATGGTAACTAAATTAGAAAATATTTCTCCATCGTTAGAACCGTCACATGCTTTTGCTGAGGCTATTAAACTTGCACCAAAATTAAATCCTACGACAATTATTGTTGTGAATTCATGTGGAGACTCATTTAAAGATAAATTTATTATACAAAAGAGATTGGGAAGTTACAAAAGATGAGTTCAAAAATTTTTGATGCCTTCAAAAAGTGTAAGAAAGAAAAAAGACCGGCACTATTAACTTATACTGTTGCTGGTGATAATACTAAGAATAAGTCATTAGAAATTATCAAATCTATATCTCAGTACGCAGATATTATCGAATTGGGCTTTCCTCATAATACACCCATAGCAGACGGAGGGCAGATTCAAGAAAGTTCAAATCGCGCTTTAAAAAATGGCATTAAATTAAATAGTATTTTTAAAATTGTTAAAGATTTTAAAAAAAGTAAGTATGCAAAACCTTTAATTTTAATGGGTTATTTCAATCTAATTTTACAATATGGGCAAAAATCTTTTCTTAAGCAATGCAAGAAAGTAGGTGTTGATGGTCTGATTATTGTTGATCTGCCTTATCCCGAAAATAAACTTTTTGCCAATCAATGTAAAGAATACTCAGTAAACTTTATCCAGCTTGTGTCTCCCACTACTACTAGAAAGAGAATGATAAAAATTATTAAAGATTCACATGATATGGTCTATTATATAAGCATGTTATCGACGACTGGCGGAAAGCTAAAAATATCTCCTAAAAAAATTCTAGAAAACTACAGGCTAATTAAAAAAATTAATCCTAAGAAAAATCTAGTAATAGGTTTTGGGATTACAACTAAAACTATAGCATACCTAAAAAAAGCCGATGGGCTTGTTGTGGGCAGTCAATTAGTCAAAGAAATCACGAGATCCTTGAAATTGCGTCAAAATCCTGTCACAAACTTAAGTAGAATGGTACGTAATTTAAAAAGGAAAATCATTTGAACTGGATAACAAAGTTTATAAAACCAAAAATTGCTTCATTGTTTAGGAAGAAAACGGCAGAATCTGAACAGGTATTATGGACTACATGCGAGTGTAAAAACTTAATTTATAAGGAAGATTTACAAAAAAATTTCAATTGCTGTCCTAAATGTGGAGCTCATCATAAATTAACGTGCACAGAACGATTTGAAACTTTTTTTGATAACAAACAATTTAACTTAATTTCAACACCCCTACCCAAAGATGATCCAATTAATTTTGTTGATAAAAAAAAATATACTGACCGACTTAAATTAGCTCGAAAAATAACCAAACAAGATGATGCTGTTGCTATTTCAACAGGTAAAGTGAATAATATTCCAGTAACTGTTGGTGCGCAAGATTTTAGATTTATTGGTGGATCGTTTGGTGCTGCGTCTGGAGAGGCTTTTATTCATGGCGTTCAACATGCTATCGATAATAAACACCCATTCATATTTTTTTCTTGTTCTGGTGGACAAAGAATGATGGAGTCTTCTATTGCTTTAATGCAAATGAGCAGAACCGTCCTTGCTGTTAATGAATTAAAAAAAAAAAATTTACCCTATATCGTAATCTTAACCAACCCAACTACTGGTGGTGTTACGGCTTCTTGGGCAATGCTAGGTGATATTTTAATTGCAGAGCCTAAAGCTACAATAGGCTTCGCTGGCAGACGTGTCATCCAAGATACAGTACGTGAAACACTACCTGAAGAATTTCAAACTGCAGAATACGTAAAAGATCACGGTGGTATAGACCTTGTTGTTGAACGACAATATTTAAAAAATACAATTGGTACTTTATTAAGTGTTCTGTTGAAAAAAGTGGAAACTCAGGCTAATACTGACGCATCAAATGTTGTCACACTCAATAGCTCTCTACAAAAATCTTCAAAAGCGTTATAGCCGTAGGATTAACTTAGACCTTGAGCGTATTCATAAAGTTTTAACATCTCTTTCTTTTCCACACTTAGAATTAAAAAATCCGATTAATGTCATAGGTAGCGATGGGAAAATGAGTACCTTAACATCCTTAAAGTATTTTTTAGAAGCTCATAGTAAAAATATAACTGCATTTACTAGTCCTCATCTTTATGACGTAAGACATAGGTTTTGGTTAAAAAATAAACATATCACTTTTAAAGAAATAAAAAAATATTCCAAACTTGTCGAGTCTACTGGTTTGGAGCTTACTCTATTTGAGCTTTTAACCTGTGTTTATATTTTAGCTGCAAAAAACAAAAAAGATATTGACTATCATTTAATTGAGGCTGGGCTTTTATTTAAAAAGGATAGTACTAATTTATGGACTGATCCTAAGGCTCAAATTATAACTAATATTAATTTTCAACATCAAGACTGGGTGAAACCAAAGACTTTAAAAGAAATCTGCATACAAAAACTAGATTCTCTTTCTCACAACACCACTATCTATATAGGAAAACAACAGTCAAAAACCTTAGCTATTATCAAAAATATTTTAAAGAATAATAAGAGCAAAAAAATTTATTCTTCAAATTTTAAAGTTAAAAAAGTTAAAGACTATTACCTTTACCAGGATCAAAAAAATATTATTCCCATAAAATCTAAAGCTATTCATTCTGAAGGATTAATTGATAATTTAGCTCTGGCTATTAAAGTAGCATTAGATTTTGGTGTGCCTAAAAAAATTATTATCAAAACAATACCTAAAATTCAGTTTGAAGGAAGAGTCCAATACCTAACAAATGGTAAATTTAAGAAATTATTAAACTCAAATGAAAAATTATTAATTGATGGTTGTCACTCTATAACGAGTGCTAAGAATTTACTTAATTATCTTAAAACATTAAAAGAACCTATCTATGGAATTTGGGGTATGCAAAAAAATAAGTTACCAGATCAATTTATTAAATCATTTGGTAAAATATTTAAAAAATTATTTACTATCACAATTCCCAACGAACCTAATGCTATAAAAGCAGATGAATTGCAAAAAATAGGAAAAAGATACACATCAACTAGTACGACAAATAATATTCAAACTGCTTTAAAGCAAATATCTTCAAATAAAAATAAAACAATTGTAATTTTTGGCAGCTTATATTTAGTTGGAGAGGTACTGGGTAAGAATTAAATATTTTCTTCAATCCAAGAAAGAATATTTGATTTTGTAGTAGCACCAACCTTAGTTGCTTTTAGTTGACCATCTTTGAATAGCAACATTGTAGGAATTCCCCTAACACCATATTTCGTGGGTGTGTTAGGTTCTTCATCAATATTATGCTTGGCTATTACTACTCTGTCTTTCATCTCATCTGAGATTTCTTCTAAAATCGGACCAATTTGTTTGCAGGGTCCGCACCACTCTGCCCAAAAGTCAACAACTGTTGGTATAGATGCTTTGACAACATCAGTTTCAAAACTTTCGTCTGTAATTTTTTTTGTAGCCATTAATTATAAATAAGTGTTTTTTAATTAATGTCAACTAGACAGCAGTGTAAAATTTTTCCATTTCCTCAATATATGCATTAATATCATCTAGTATGATTAACTTTTCTGGCTGCCCTTCTCGTTCAAATTTTTCTCTTAAAGTATCAATCTCAGAATATGTTCTTGGAATTGTATTCCATTTTTCAGTACTAGTACTTAAAAGTCTTTTAGCGATCGTTCTATGTATTTGATTGTATTCCTCCTTCGGAAGTATTTCAGGTTTTTCTTCATAAATTAAACGTCTACCAAAATAGTGTAGTCTTTCATCCTTTAGCTTATCTAGAATTGAAAGTTTTTTTTCCCATTCAGCTTTGTGAAATTCTGGCATAATTCTATTGTCTTCTGCGCTGGTGAACTTGGTGTAAATACTCTCCTCTTCATAGACATCTTCTTGCGATCTGGTCTGCTCTTTTTCTTCAGCTTCATCTTGTAAAATTAAACTTATTTTTTCCGCGAATTGCTTGTGATCTTTTATAAGTTTAGCTCTAGCAGTTAATTTTTCTACTCCTATCATTTTATATTCATCAAATTCATTTCCATATGAGGGATTCATAATGACCGGATGTTTATTGTGTCTAACTGTTCTTAGAAATTTAGGATTTTTACCCATTGCAACCTTTAAAACATCCGCTGGCATATCTAAATAAATACTAGGATCATGTTTTAAATCAAAACATTTTGGCCACTGGTATTTAGGATGCTGGCAAACAAAAGCTTGTATATAAGGTCTGCTTTTTCCATAAAAATATTCATTTGTACAAAAATAAAGTTCTTGTTTTATAACTTCTAAAGTTGAGTCTTTATTGGTTGTTAATTGACTTGCTTTCCAAACACTTGGGGCTTTTTTGGAAATAATTTTTGCAACTCCTAATGTTGCAATTACATCACCTATAGCACTGTGAGCGTCACCATGTTCGATACCGTTAAGAGGTGCCATTTGATCTAATTTATAAACGGCATTTCCTTTTGCGCTTATAGAATTTTTAAGAGTGTTTGGATAATAAAGATTAGCAGCCCTTGCTAAATTCAGCAGATCGCCTCTGTTATTTCCACTTGTGCTCGTTAAGTAAGGATATTCCAATGTTTGAAATAAAGTTGTTCTTAAGAATTCTTCATCAAAATCTATACTGTTAAAGCCTATAAATGTTGCCTTGCCCCAACGCTTTAATGTTTCAACAAGCTCTCTAATCATCTCATAATGAGAAAGATTTGCTCCTTTTAACATTTTTGGTGAAGATTTATTTACAATGAGAGCCATGGCCTCTGGAATAATACTTGGGCTAAGTCTACATCTTGCTTCGTAACGATCTAGCTCTTCTAAATTATCATTAGTTAAAATAGCTCCAACCTGAATTATCTGACCCCAAGATTTATTAGATGAGCTCGTTTCAAAATCATAAAATACAAAGTTTGACATTAGGAAGCTATAAGTAATGGATTAATTAATTTTTTCAATCTTTTCTTCAATTGAATCGTCTACCTGTCCATAACTACCTGTTGAACTTTTCGGTAGAGTTGAGACTTTATCATTATTATCACTGCTATTTGGATCTTTAATATTTTCCAAAGTACGCATAATAGATCTCCCATCACGGCCAAATAGATCAGTTGCTTTCATTGCTTCGTCTAATTTTTTTCTAAGAACAGTTATTCCCAAAAAGTGTTTTTCAAACCTTGCTGTTATGTTTCTAAGATCTCCATAAATTTGAGTTGCATTTTTTTGCACTTTTAGAGTTTGAAAACCTAAATGATAAGATTGAAGTAAAGCAGATAGTGTATTTGGCCCCGCTACCGTTACTTTATATTCAGTCATAAGTTCTTGTAGTAATAATTTTTTTGATTTTGGATCTCTGTAACTAGATAATTCAGCAAACAAACCTTCTGTCGGCGCGTAGACAATTGCAAAATCTGTTGTTTTTGGTGGTGCAATATATTTCTCACTTACAGCCTTAGCTTTATTTCTGTAGGCTGTAGCTAGAACTTTTCTTGCTTCTGCTAAAGCTTCTTTGTCATTGT
>Ga0307986_10001709_pt1 | contig 15916 bp, 12 predicted proteins | sample EllFjometageno82_FD_203170 | JGI IMG/M metagenome (GOLD analysis project Ga0307986, IMG submission 203170) | Marine microbial communities from Ellis Fjord, Antarctic Ocean - #82 | ecosystem: Environmental > Aquatic > Marine > Unclassified | place: Southern Ocean | collected 2014-10-09
CGTTTCATAATTACAGTTATCCTCACAGGCGTTTCGGGTACCATATTCCCCTGTTTCGCCTTCTTCGGCTGGTTTGCATATTTCACTGTCTATACAGTTATAAGTCGTTTGGTTGTGGTGTTGTGGTGCGGATACAGCTCCGCCACCGCCACCGCCACCAGAAGCAGAAGCAGAAGCATCACGAAACGCTGAAGATATCACCTCAAACTCTCCGGATGTGTGAAACGTAAGCTTATAATCTAGCTGTGTTGGCGCAACCCACCTCCCATTCAGATCATTTAATTGTTGCCTTATTCCTTTGAATGTTATTGATGGTTCAGGTCTATCATCTTTATAAAATATAGGTTCATCGTGCCGGACAAACATAATAAACCCATTATCCAGATAATAAAATGAGGACCCCGATGCTATCAAAATTAACCGGCGTTGGCTTGTTTTTCTAAACGTCATTGTCTGGTGTTTTTTCATTTTACATATATGCCATTGTCCTTGCATGTGCTCATTCATTTCGGACAGGGTCGGAGTATTAGCAGCTGGACCTGCCTCCGAACTCAACTGTGTAGCAGCGGGCCCCGGATTCATACGGGTTAGTAACGTGGCCCTTATAAGTGCGCCGACGAAGTCGCATAATGTATGACTCGATAATGATAGCCGTATACCTGATTCTTCTTCACGTGATATTTTTATAACGATTTCGTGTTTAGCGTGAGTCGATTGAGCAAATACAATCGACTCACATAATCCCATCGGTTCGCCTTTGGAGCCCCCCAACGAGCCATACTCCTTCAATACATATCTACTGCTTGGGGTCTGATGACCTTCTAGTGTAACTACGACCCGAGAATTCACATGACTCCATAAATTGTCTGTTACTATTTCTCCTGCCACCATATCATGTGCGTTCCTGGTATCCTCTCCCGCTGCTATTAGTTGAGATGTGTGTTTTTTTAACAGACGCACTTCCTGTATGCGTATCCTCTCATCGTTGTTTACCAATCCAATGGATAGATTAGTTAGAGGGACATCTGATTTCCCAATCTTGCAAGAGTCGGGGGACGAAGTGGTGGGGTCTGCAGGGTCTGCAGGGTCTGCCACCGTTTGCAGCTGTACACGATGTTCCGCTGCTGCTGCCACTGCAGAGGCAGTGGCAGCAGCCTCTGTCGCTCCACCTGTACCTGCTCCACCTGCAGCAGCTATCGTGGCTTCTGCGTCAGCTTTTGCTTGTTCATCTGAACTGCCCTTGCGCTTGATATTGACATTATCACCATCCATAAGCGAGACAGGTTTAACCTGCGGTTTGATTTTGACACTACCCTTACCATATACCTCCGTGATAACGGTAGAGAACCATGATTCATTGGAACGGGACTGGCACCTCACCTCATCTCCCGCCTTGTACGGAACACCCACTATATCAGGAGCTCCTGCCGCTGCAGTATCCATCCCGCCCCTCATCGTCTTGCGCCGCCTACGAGTGGCTCTCCGCCTCTTGGTCGCATATCGCATCTGTCTCGGACGCCTGACCTTGGATCGTTTGGATCGTTTGGATCGTTTGGACCTTAACCGGGACCTTACCCGTAACTGTGACTTCCGTTTTGTCCTTCCCATACGTAGACTATACTATATGAGAACCATATAATAAACTTAGGATACATCACAGCCATATTCTTTGACGCTGGATCCATCCTTGGCCACGCCATAGAAATCCAGATGGATCTTCTTGGAATCGCTCCGAAAGTCACAGAAGCCTAAATTCGGAGAGTGGAAGTGGATATAGGAATTAGAGGATTCTCCCGAATTCTTGAGATTCAGATACTCGTCGCTGAACAGCTTGGACCCCGTGCCAATCACGACACACTTCAGAGATTTCGTGGGACCCTTTGATATATTCAGATCAATCACATTCTTGCAGTGATCGTGACCACACATATACAGATGGATCCGTTTTCCGCACTTCTGAACCAAATCTTGTAAGAAACCCTCTAAATTCTTATCGGCGTTCCCATGACCTCCGACAGACCGCCACGTATGATGGCCACACAAGATCTTCCACTTCTGTTTACTCCCTTTGATGAGTTCAATCATCGTGTTGTACTGCTCCTGGATATCTTCGGGCTCCATCCACTCGAAGTTCGTATCCAACATGAAGAAATCACAGTTCCCAAAAACATGGTGATAGTACCGATCTGGCATATTCCACTTCTCGGAGTGCTTGGAATACTCCACTTGGCTCATGTGACGACCATCGGTTCCTTCTTGGTTCCCCCAATCGTGGTTTCCCAAGATGGCCCAGAAGGGTACCTTCATATGCGTGTAGATATCTTCAAACTTGTGTCTGAATTGCGCGTCGGAGATACCCTTCGTCCCGGTCTCGTAGAAGTTGTCGCCTAAGAGGACACACGCGTCCGTCTCGTTCGTTACCTGCTCCTCCATAATCTTTGCGACTTTCCTCTGATTGTTGTCACCGGTGCCGGTATCCCCCACAATCAACAGATGAACCATGTAAGATACCCTAGATTTTTTTGAGTTTTTTGAGTTTTCTTACGAAATTTGATGGGTCCTTGAGAAACACCACTTCACACACTTCACACACTTCACACACTACCTCTCAAAGATGAACATCTCTAACGACGTTCCCCTGAAGAGAGAACAAGGGGTCACAGCCCTTGCTCTGACGAGTCTCATGGAGACTGACCTCGTTGACCTCATTCTCACACATCTGTCAACTGTATCCCTGACTCGTCCTCAGTATCATCGGTTATGTCAGGCAAGCGTCGAAGAAATGATGGAAGAAGTCAAGGATAGGATAGGATAGATAGTCATAGTCATAGTAGTCATAGTAGTCATAGTGTGTTTGTTAATAAAGTTTTTTCGCGTCCCTCTCATTCCTCGTTTTTTTTAGTTTCTTGCGAAATTTGATGGGTCCTTGAGAAACGATCTACGGGATAGATGAGAGTGATAGTCTGGGGACTGGCTCATCTGTTTCGGTCGTAACTGGTAACCCTTAAGGGAAACAGGACGATGTGGGTGGTAGAATAACCTACGAACAAGACGGGCATGAATATGAGAACCAGCGGGAGTTCCGAGAGTGATATCTTGGAACTCGCGAAAGTGGGCTCATGCGTATGCTTGCCAGACGATGTATATCTTTGAAGCCGGTCCTATTATGGGATACACGGCGGTGAAATCTCTAAGGACCAAGAGATGACTCTAAAACCGATATAGTGAATTCGTCTGGAGTCGGGGGGCAGTGGCTTCATCCCTAAATAATCTGCAGTATCCGTTGCCTTATAAACTGGTGAAGGACTCATCATCCATCACGAATGCGTATCGCGCACTGACAAGATACCTTACCCTGTACAACCAAGAATCGACTTGGAGCTACAAGCGACATCTCACGGCTGATCCCCGTGATCGACGATAGTTGCTGAATTGCGGGCCCACACAGGATAGGATGACTCAAACAAAAATTTTTTGTAAATTTGATGAAACCTCAATGACATCTACATAACAATGACCATGTATCGCATTCAATGGATTTCGCTCCACACTGCCTATAAGGGACACGGATCATGGTCAATACGATGCATCTCTCAAGGCGAGATTGATGAACTCAATCGGATCAATGCTGGTCACATGAGACACTGGGTCGTTAGCACTCAGACCCATACTTCGTAAGATCAATTCTGAGTCTACTACATGTCTATCTCAGTCCTCGTTTTTTTAGTTTTCTTGTGAAATTTGATGGGTCCTACCGAATCACAACCATCAATATTTCCAACAACTCTCAACAACTCTCTAAAGTCTAAACTCTCAAAGTCTCTTAAACTCTCTCAAAGTCTCTTAAACTCTCAACGATGATGAACCTCTTGAGCATGAAGGAGAAGACCTTCCTGGAGCAGCTCGCCTTCCTGAAGTCCTTGTCCCAGGATCACGATGAGGAAGAGGTCTGCAACATCTTGGAATTCCTCCAGGCCTCCGACGAGGAGAAGAAGGCTCTGGACGACTTCGTGACCTACTCCATGCGGATGCCCGACTGGTTCGGCGAATGGGAACCGGAGGGATGGGATGTCCCTTGCGGCGGTGTCCCTGGCACCAATGGTCCGCTGGCCGATTGCGCACAGCCCTTCAATCGGTGGCACACGAACCTCCTTGACGAAGCCGAGATGAATCGCGACATGGAGATCTTTGAGGAGTTTGAGGCGTGCCACGAGCTCTTCGCCTCTGCGCCGTTTGACCAAAGGAAGCCCGGTGAGACCGGTACCTTCAACCCGGTGACCAAGCGATCGGAGACGAGTGTCTTGGGCACACTCGTGGCTGTAGGCGACAGCTACGGCACCGTCCAGACTCACCTCGGCAAGGCATTCCTGCCGAAGTATCTCTTGACGCCACCTGATCCCATGACGAAACTGGCTCTCCGCAACTTTGAACACTTTCACGGACTTGAACCGAAAACCGCGACGGTCAATCAGGTCACACGCTCCTCTGCGGGAGTGCGGGGATGGACGAATGCTGGACCCTTCAGGAAGCCTGAGAAAGCGAAGCGAGCACCCGAGATCGGCGACGTCCTCCAAGTCCGCATCCAGTTCAAGGGATTCACACCGGCTCCGGGAGCCTCCATGCCGTGGCGTGTCATCCGGATAGAGACGAACGATACGCTCTCCTCCCGGATGGCAGACGACTTCCTGACCCAGATGGACAATGAGAATATGTGGCCGACGCTCGCTTAGACGCTTAGATTAGTAGATTAGTGCTTTAATAAAAATTTTTATTAGCTTGAGTCCCACCCATCACTTATTCGTCTTCGTCTTATGCTTGTCATTGTCATCTTTCTTTTGTTGGTTTTGATGGTTTGTGGTTTGGTGTATGTGTCGTTATCAAATTAACAAAAAAACAAAAACTTCAATCCACAAGAAAAAATTTTACTTTTCTTGCGAAATTTGATGGGAACTTTACAAATTCATATCATCTTAAACAACATAACTCAACACTAACTCAAACCCCTAACCCCTAACCCCTAACCCAACATGTGCGAACGGCGGACATCGATGAAGGCGATGGATGATGTCGAAGACTTCATTGAGAGGTCTGGTGGCGTATTCACCCTCAAAGACCTGAAGAAGGGGCAATCCATGCAGTTTATGACCGCGTTGTGTGTCATGTGTATGGTGTCTCCGAGTAGTCTCAGTACTGGGTTCCACCCAGATGATATCATTGAGAACATCATGGATAACCGACGATGGTTCAATCCATCCGAAGTGAAGACGGGCATTGGGCGGCCACACACATGTGAAGGGAAAGCCGGGTATAGGAAAGGAGGGAAGAGGGGGAAGAAACGGACCAGCACGAGTCCGGCGCGCCCTGCACAGCTGGGGCAGGTCGTCATGGATATGCCGACCACTGCCCAGAAAAACGCAATTCGGGGTGTTCTCCAGTTCAATGTGATCAACATGCGGGACTGGCAAACAAGCTCGACTCGGAAAAAGGATAATTCGGTATTTGTGAACAATTGGTGCGATCAGACGTACTATGAAGAAAAGGGGATGTTTCGTTTCTCCGGGGACCTGAAGAATGCGATCGAAGCATCGATCGATGCTTCGATGGTGTGCCGCCGCCCACGACTGCCGACCCCCACGTCAAGTATCCGAGGTGTCCGGTGATGCGATGACTGCGATGACTGCGATGTAGGTGAATAACTCATAAATAAAATGTTTTTATTACTATAGAATGAAGTACCTGGGTGGGAAACATCGTTTAGGTAAGAGAATATCTGATGTCATCAAGGAGCGATGCCCTGACACAATTACCAGTTATCTAGAACCCTTTTGTGGTGCACTAGGGGTGTTCCGTCACATGACTCAGGACTACACATGTATCGCAAGTGATATTCAGCCGGACATGATCGACCTCTGGACCGCCGTCCAGAAGGGTTCATTTAGACCCCCGAAGAAGATCACACCCGAATATTATCAACGCCTGAAGTCACAGAAGAAACATAGTGCAATGAGAGGGTTTGCCGGATTCCTGTGTAGTTGGAACGGGGTATTTTTCGCAGGAATAGCGGAGTATAAGGGAACAAACCGGGACGTATGCAAGGAAGCGAGTAATGATATCTCTAAGATTAAACCCCTCATACAAAAGAAGTCGGTCACATTCAAGCATATGTCATACGATAAGCATAAGCCCCATAACAAACTCATTTACTGCGATCCACCCTATCAAGGGACAATGGGTTATTCTGGAACGAGTGGTTCATTTGACCATGATAAGTTCTGGAATGTGATGCGCACATGGAGTAAGGATAACCTGGTCTTCATTTCTGAAGAAAAGGCGCCGAGAGACTTCAAATGTATATGGAAGAAGAAATATGCAAGAGGTAAGGGGTTATCTAAGTCTGGGAGGACCGTATATGAGAGACTATTCGTGTATCATATTAATTATGACAAGGTAAAAGGGGGGGCATCGAATAAACGCCGCCGTACGATCAGGAAACGAAGAGGGACACGTCACCGAAGTAAAAAATAAAGTGCTTTGCGACATTTTGGGTATATTTGGTCAACAGGGGAACCTTGGATCTGGCCTCATATATATTATGAATGCCGGTGTGAGTAGCATTCGTGATGTCGTGTCAATCAAGGTGTAATAAAATTTTTGGTTTTCTTACGAAATTTGATGGGAACTTTACAAACTCCTATCATCTTTATAAACTTCACAAAACTCACAAAACTCACAAATCATGTCTCTCTCCAAGTGCAACTACAATGACAAAGACGCCATCAAGGCGAACCTCGCGTTCTACGAGGAGGCGTGGAACTCTGCATTCTGGCAGAGGGACGTGCACACCGAACTGGACATCCATGCGGGCGTTGAGGCACACGAATTCAGTCAGACCGACTACTACGAGGACGACATCCCCGTGACTCCCGGCGATTTCACGGCGACCTTCGACAAAGACCTCAAGGGCATCTTCACCTCGGGCAAGGTGGCGACGAAGATGATGGGCGACTACAACTGCAACATGCTCTACCGCCAGACCCATGCGATCCCGGACATCATCGTCTACAGCGACGACAACTACTTGGCTCTCCAGCCGCTCGGCGAACCCGGTCGCGATCTCGGTAATCACGCCTCTCGGGTCTCCCATCTGATGGTGGTGAAGCACGGAGATTTGGGATCTATGGTCATCAACGAGATGCTCCCGTCTTCTCCCGAGGAGCTGAAGGACCTGGACAACCGTCTGTCCTTCTTGGACGACGCCTACGAGGCTCTGCGGGTGAACAAGCTCGTGTCCCAATGCGGCAGGAAGGTCATTGAGCGCTCTGCGGACATGGGCTTGTCCCCAGACATCACGATCCGCTCTTTCATGGCGAAGCAGATCGCCTCCTTCAGCCCGGAGTTCCGTTCTGGGCGCCCCGGCTACAAGCTCCTCTCGGAGAACGGCTTGGACTACGCCGGAGGAGGTGAGGTCGTCTTGGAGGCGGTCATCAATCACATCTTCGGCGACAAGGACCTGAAGCCCGTCATGATGATTCAGGGTCCCGAGAACTGCAGTCAGTTGCTCAGTCACATCCATGGCTATCTCCTGAAGCCGGGTCAAGAGCTCCCGCAAGCGATCAAGGAGAACTACCTCTGCGCCTCCACCATCTGGACGGCGAAGGACGAGCTGGCCGAAGAAGGCGAAGCTGGCGAAGAAGCCGAAGAAGATGACGGGCACACGCTGGTCCGCATGAACACGGGGCACTCTCTGACTCGGATGGCATCGGTCCGGGGGTACTCGGATGTCTGATAGCTAGGATAGAATTGATAGAATTAGAATTAAAGATAGTAGGTATATAGGATCCAATGAGTTCTGATTATCTCGTGTATATATTAACCTGTGAACAACACAATAAAACTTACGTTGGCATGACCAACAATTTTTTTCATCGGTGGCGTCAACACAATGGCGAGATCAAAGGTGGCGCCAAGTATACGACGAGATTCGGTAATGAGTGGTATCCGATACTCATTATCGATGGTTTCAAAACAATGAAAGAAGCAATGCAATGCGAATGGAAGGTCAAGCGCCAGAAAGGGATCCACAAGAGAGTGAGAGGGGTCCATGACCTCTTGATCAGCGGAGGCACCTGGACCTCCAAGAGCCCCATGATCCACGAGCAAAAGTTGACGGTCTACGTGGATCCTGAGTATCGGAAGTGGTTTGAGGGATATGAGGTGAAGGAGCTGTGGTGGAAGTGAGATTAGAACAAATCAGTGAGCAATCTGTACTGACCATACCCTGGGATTAAATACCCAGCCGGACTATGTACGAGATCATCTAGACCCTTGCCGACGCCTTCAAGTCCTATATCGTGACCAATTCTTTCTCCCATATGACCATCCATGGCATATGCAATGGATCCCGAATCATTTATCCCACCGCCAGCTTTATCGGCCCAAGCACCTGCGTTTTCCTCTAAAAATCCACCGACCGCCACCTCTGCTTTTATCGATCCATCGCGTATATCCCGAATCGCATTCTTCACTGCACGATAAGTGTTCTGTCCAAATAGTCCTTCAAGGACATCTTGAGCTAAGCCAGTATCACAATCTACATACGTTTGGTCGTGATATAGCGAAGGGTCGGTCAAGACGTGTGTATCGAGACCCATTCTTTCACACCATTTTGAACTCCCCCGATCTCCTGACGAAGGGTGCCAGTTACCCCCCTCCCAAGTATCAACCACATGAGTTCCCAATTGGTTTATTCCGCTCGGTTTCTTATATATCGTGTCTATAATCGGGTTCATAAAATTACAGATACCCGTATCATCATCATACACTACACCATAATCTTCTGGGAATTCATCACTATTATTCGCGTCGATCGACCCCTTCCCCATTGCGGTGCTGACATCCCCTTTAAAATCCTTGCCTTTTATTACGTCAGAACCTGGACCAGAACCTACCGCCACATGATGTATCGTATCAGTATATGTACTGATCATACCTTCGATGATACCTGGTCCACCATGTCCCCCGACACATTGAGATGGCGTCCAATCATATCCCTGAGAAAGACAATCAAGTTTATTCATCATATATTCACTATCAGAGCATGAGCCATTTGTCCAATCCCCTCCTGAGTGAGTACATGCGGTTTTATCGGCCACTGTGGATAGAAGGTCCCCTGTCGATGGCATATGGAACCCACGGCGACAATACGTATCAAGGGCGGTTTTAGCCCAGTTAATCTGCATGATTTTCTTGGGTTTTCCATCTGGTCCTAGATACTTCTTCGTCTCTAATGTGTATACCTGTTCTTCTCTACGATCCGTACTACCGAGTGATTGGAGCTCACTTGCAGCCTCGGCACCCATTGCTGCTCCCGCAACCGCTCCCGCAGGACCCATCCCTGCGCCTACCGCAGCCCCGATCCCACCCGCGATAAGTTCTGCGTGGTCACTGATAAAACTCTCGCTAGGACTCCGATCCGCGTGACGCCGATCATTACTTGTCGGGTCGGGGTCCAAGCCCGGTCGTGGATTGGGGGCAGCGGTAGTTGATTTCTTCAATCCTCGGTAATATTCACTGTAAACCGCCATTGGCAATGATGCACCACGACCGCTCCTGACGAAATTATTCCACATATTGTATCCCAAAGGATATGAGAGTGTAATTCCATAATTATGATCATCTGCGATATCGGGATCAAAGTGAACATAGTCAATTAAACCAGTCGTTTCCCTACAATGACTCTGCATATACTCCCACGTTTCATTTGCCCGTGTTTTTGGATCCTCAGAGAATGCTTTTGTCAATACTTCACTTAAACTATCTGGAGGTTCGGGATATGGGGTATCATCATCTTGAGACTTTATCGAGCTGACGATTGAGGCCATCCATTCATCGAGTGCATTATCATCGGCTTTTGTGAGTTTTTGTTGACCTGCCTTGAATGCATCTTCCATATGACATGTCACCGATTGAGTAAATGCGACATATAGCTTATCAATGATTTGACCATCCTTATGATCTTTGGCATCCATATCTTCGGTAATCGCATCATAGGATAGCTTCAGCATCCCCATTGTGAAATGAAATGGTGGTTCACGACCCATATCCTTCATTTGTTCAATCTTTCCACCCTCTAGGGCATCTCGTGTATCCAAAAACTCCTTAGTGGCTATAAATTGACGAAACCCTCCAGTATCTTTGAAATCAATGATCATTCCAATCATCATCAAAATATCAATGATCTCGCCAACAATCGGCATTGATAAATTTCCACCCATCTCTCCGAATTTCTCACCCATTCCCTCTGCTATTTTTTTGAGGATCCCCTTGCTAGTCTCATCGACTACTTTATCAGCGAGTTTTGCCCCAGCCTCTGCTCCACCCCTTTCTGCCAATTTTGCGGCTAACGCCTCAACTAATTTTTCACCAGCCTTCTTACTGCCCTTCAATCCTCGTGAAACTAACGATAGGGCTGTCTTAAGGGCTCTTAAAACCTTGACGCCGACAAATAATGCTGAAGCGGAGGCCAGTAGCGGATGGTTTTGGATTTCCGCCATGATGTCCATCTTGAGACAATCTGTACTATCATCCCCTGAGCCATCCCCTGAGCCATTCCCTGAGCCATTCCCTGAGCCACCCCCTGAGCCACACGGACTATAGGGGGGCAATGTACAACAAGGTCCTAATGTGGGATCGGGTTGACCCCCAAATCTAGATCCTCCATTCAATACTCTCCCAGGAGGACATTTCGGTTCTGTTTCTTTCGGACGATATTCCATAGCACATTCAAATTGACGGTCACACATCTTATACCGAATAGGTGAATCTACCGGTAACCCCATATCATCAAAGGTTTTAGATAAGGCAATACAATTTGTCGTATGTTTGTCGTTTATCGTGGGGTTCCTTTGGGATAAGACATATGCCCAAATAATCAATCCGATAATGAGGAGTAGACCTAATAACAATATAATGGTGGATATAGAGATGCCAGTATCCTTTGATTTCATTTTAGATTTCAGTTTTGCTTTCGGTTTCCCAAAAGCGGTTGAACTCACACCTGGAGGGATATGCGATTGTGTCATAGCCCTAGATATAGTATTCTAGATTATTTCTTCGGAGAACCAAAGATACCCTTGACTTTATTCTTACCATAATCGGATGCTCCTTCATCTATCCCAACCTTGACCCCAGAATAAATCTTGTAAATAATCGGTATACCGAACAGGACGATTACTCCCAAGATGACCCACTTCAGATACGCCCATATCATGGAGGGAGCATTGGCGCCAGTGTTGACGACTCCAGATAGAGTATTCAATGCGGCATCTAGAGGATGATTCTGCACATAACACTGAGCCCTTAAAGTCCGCTGTTCATCAGTACACGCTTTATCGCAGTAATCGTCACATGTGGCTTTGGTCTCACATGGAAGCGGTTTCACCGTTTTACACGAATCCTGGAGACCATCGACCCCAGTTCCGCTCCCAGTGCCTGGAGGACGACAAGGGTCTTTCTCACATGCGCATTTCACTGCACATGCCTCTGGGGAATCCGTCGCGAAAATGACCATTACTGAATAGCCAAGCCAAGTAATGAGGATCAGGTTTCGAAAATCTTTCAATTTTGACCCGCTCGGCTCTACCTTTTTTTCTAACGTCTCCTGAAGATTTGCAATTTTATTCTCCATTGCATCGAGCGCCTCTTTATTCATCTTAGAGATCGTATCAGCCTGCACCCTTGCAGTAATCTGCTTGTTTACCTTCACAACATCAGCCTCAGCCGCCTTCTTAGCTGCGGTTGCTTCCGCTAGCTCACTTTCTTTCTCTGCTAGGTCTTCTGCTAGTTCTGTAGATCCGTCTTCACCCGCTTCCTTTAATGCCTGTGCGGCTGCGTCTCTGGCTGCCTGGGCCTCTGCCTCTTTACTTGATGCTTTCTGTACAGATGTAGCGGCATCATCTAATAATGTTTGTTCAACACTGGTAACCACTGTATGATCGACCTCTTCCTCAACTCCGTGTATTACCGCTTTCTTGGCACCGCTTCTTAAAAATCCACCAACAAACTCCATAATTCACGTATACATCTTACTCACATTAAAATTTTGAAACGACACCATGAAAAATTTGATATAAACACACATTGACGATTACATATAATCACTATGCTTGAACTAGAAGAACAAACGTTTATGAACATCGCGTTTGCGGTCTTCGCCACATATTTCACGGTCGTCGTGATCCAATGCGTCTTCATTATTGCATCGATGGTGATGCATGCACTTGAAGAAAAACGATTGGAGATGACCCATCAATGTATACAGACAGAATGGTCAGATGAAGAGCAAGAGGAACCAGAAGAGCAAGAGAAACCAGAACCAGATCATCTGGATTAGTTGAAATCAATCACATACAATCTCGCGTCATCTTTTTTTGGCGACAACTGTTCCTTGTCCAGCGGAATCAGACGATACGTCATGTGTTTCTTGCCACCGATGCTCTTTTCAATCCCTAAGCACTTGTAATTCATAGGTTTCACGAACTGACGCAGGATCGTGATGCACTTTTTGTCTGTGAAGGTCGTGGCGTAGACCTTGCCCTTGCACGGGATATAGTATTTCAGGAGGTCTTCCCGTAGCTCTTGGACGGATTCCGCGGTATCGGCGTCTTTCATATTCTGATACGTGAAATACCGAGAGTCATCGATGTCCTCAAGACCAAAGGCCTCGAGGAGGGGTTGGACGATCTGCATATCCGGCATAACTTTGAAGAGTTGGTTCTTTGGCATCCGACTTAGTCCATACCAATATTATATTCCTTAACTCAAAACTCAATGGTTTTCGTGACACAAAAAACACATTATCATTATTTACACATACCTATTCTATTTTTACGTAATCACTTCTAGAGACCCCTTCATTTGGAAGACGTCCTTGAAGATATTGCACAGTTCCACATAATCGTTCTCTTTCATCACAGGGACTTCGCGTCCCATGATCTCCTCCAGGATGCGCATACCTTCCCGGCAATTATCCTTCACCTGCTGAGGGACCACAGGCTCTCCGGGGAACAGCTGACGGACGACATTGGTCTCTTGTTCATCGTCGGAGGATCCATCTGTCAAACCGATCTCGAATTCATCATCCGATTCTTCAACGTCTTCTTCAGCTACATGGTCCTCAGTGCCATCCAACCCATTGTCCTCCAGCTCCCGGATGTATAGGCGCATCATCCAGATGTGCTCGTATTCTAAGGGAACATCGTAGATCGCTGTGAGGTCGCCTTCCGGGTCGCCATGGAACGGCACGGAGGGCCGGATAGAGGTATGGAGCTCGTAGGCGATTTCTTCATCATCGATACGGCTGATCTCGGGGAATCCAGGAGCGAGGAAGTTCCCCCAGTGCGGTAGCCAGGGCGGTGGATCAACCTCGGAGGACCACAGATGAGGCCATTCCCCGTGCTCCTCAAGGGTCGCGTCGCCGACATAGGAGTCCCATTCGGGCTTGACGCTCCAAGTCAGGGTCATCGCCCGATGGATCTCCTGGAGCTCGTCCAAGATGAAATCAGTCATTGTGAGAGTGAGTATGTCGTGTATCAGTAGTATAGTTTTGTGCGAGTTTCTTGGATGATCATCAAATTTCACACGAATTCTCAAGAAATTTTTGGTTTTCTTACGAAATTTGACGGGTCCTACCGAAATCCAAACATCTTTCTAACGAACTCTGACTGAACCGAACTCAGAACTCTCTCCAAAACTCTCTTGAATCATGTCGCAGATGGTCTGCCACACCTGCTTTAATAACACGAGCTATCACGGACAGAAGGGCTCCGAGCTGAAGAGCGGGATCTGTAAGTATATGAGGCGAGGCGAGAGCGACAAGATGACGTGGTGTGTCATGGAGCTCGCTCGCTTTCACGACTTGGTGGTGGATGACCCGAAGTCCAAGGCGAAGGGTTTGGTGACGAACCTGGTGAATCGCCTGAAGATCTTGCTGATGGAGGAGATCCTTCCATCCGAGATTGGGATCATCGCTCGGGGGGTCGAACTTCTGGACGAGTATGAGGCGTCTCGTGAGAAGCGGGAGCTTCTCTTGGAGTTCTGCGAGCTCGTGTCCAAGGCGAAGCGGACACGGACTGTGAGTTATGTTGGGAACTGGTGGCGGACGCGTGAGTGTGAGCTTCCGCTGACTCAGGTCGTGAAGTGTGAGAAGTATCGGAAGAAGGGTGACTCCGAGGAGCTCCTGATTCTCGGTGAGAACCTTATTGAGTGGGTTGAGGGACGCGACGAGCGGATGTTCTATGTGTTCCGTAAGATGTATGAGATGGAGGAGAAGGCTGGGATTCGGTTCCGGCGGAAGGACGGAGTGTATCTGTGGTGGGAGATCATCGGTGATTATATGGCGGATCGGACCGAGATGAAGGCGATCTACGACTTCGCTCTGAAGATGTTCTTCCGAAAGGGGATGACGGAGCGACGGGCGTTCGGTTTCTGGATCGGCGTGATCGTCTGGAGAGGAGTGATCCAGGGACACGAGCGTAAGGCGATGGAGATGCCTCAGCTACTCGGTCTCTCTCTCACAGATGCCGATGCGTATTATGAGACGATGGCTCCCATGACGCTGGATGAGTATGTGGTTCAGGATTATCATGTGAATAAGAGTCTGGGACTCGGTCACTTCGCGAAGAACGGGGCCTTCGTGAAGGACGAGGATCTCTCGCTGATGGATGATGGTGAGGCGTATAGGACGTATTATATTCAGGTGAAGGTAGAGAAGGACCAGGCGAAGAAGGCGAAGAAGGCGAAGAAGGTGAAGAAACCGAAGAAGGCTAAGGTGAAGAAGGCTAAGGTGAAGAAGGCTAAGGTGGTAGTGAAGGGTGAGAAGGTGAAGAAGGTGAAGAAGGTGAAGAAGGTGAAGGTTGTGGTGAATTCGTTGGAGACAGAGGGTCTTCAGAAGATCGCGTATGGTGACTTGAGTGATGTGAAGGTGATTGAAGAGGGAGTCTGTGGTGGGAAGGTTCCGTGTGTGAAGGCGACGTATGAGGGCGAGATGTATATCTTGAAGCAGGTCGGGAAGTCTATGAACTTCGGTGCAGACTATATGATCGTGGATCAGGCGAAATCTATGTTCGGACTCAGAGATATGGGCATGAGTCGGATCCTGATGGATCGGGTGTTGGTGAGGAAGGATAAGTCGGTGAAGACGTTTGTGAATAACTGGGAGTTCGCGGAGGGTTCGTCTGTGTATTGTATGATGCGGTTCTTTGAGAATGTGGGAGATCTCGGGAAGAATAAGGGATTCCTGAAGGATGAGGCGGTCGTGAGGGAATGTCTGAAGATCCGATTGGTGGATGGGCTGTTCCGCTCGAGCGATAATATCTTGCGGAATATCCTGGTGAATGCAGAGGGGGAGTTGCTGAGCATTGATGAGGGAGACCTCTTCGGGAAGCGCGCTCTCATCTTTAATAAGAGGGGCGATTGGTGTCAGCAGAAGAATGTGAGCGATGAGATTCTGAAGGAGGTCTTGGCGGAGGTCCTGAAGGATGGAGATGAGAAAATGGAGACGATTAAGGGATTGATGGTGACGAATGGATTGGATCATGGCGCCGAGTTTGAGGATCGGTTCAAGAGATATGAAGAGATTGTGTATGAGGAGATCGTGATGGGTGGGTGGAAGTGAGATAGTTAGTTAGTAATAATAAAGTTTTTGTTTTTCCATTCTCATGGTTTCACTTATCAATGATCTATGTGTTTCGATAACTCATGCAGGTCCCCGAAAGCCTACGAAAGTCCCCTGAAAGCCTACGAAAGTCCCCGAAAGCCTCCAAGGTTTCGGTTTTTGTTCCCGCAACTCATTGTCCCTTACAAAATACAGCCATTTTCGCTACTTTTCAGTTTAAAAGTAGCGAAAATTAAACAATAC
>Ga0307986_10001711_pt1 | contig 15913 bp, 20 predicted proteins | sample EllFjometageno82_FD_203170 | JGI IMG/M metagenome (GOLD analysis project Ga0307986, IMG submission 203170) | Marine microbial communities from Ellis Fjord, Antarctic Ocean - #82 | ecosystem: Environmental > Aquatic > Marine > Unclassified | place: Southern Ocean | collected 2014-10-09
TTCAAACATATTTTTCTAACTGTTAAATCAGGATCTTTGGACATTGTTTTAAATGCGTTACCATACGCAGCATTCATTAATTCTCGGGCTATAGATTTTTCTCTTGGTTTAGAAACTCCATATTCCTTTTCCTCTAATAATAATTTAGCTTCTTCAAGTATTTCTGCTGTCTTCTTGTCTACGTTTGAATACTTCTTGTCAGCTATGCCCATATTGCAAGTTTAATTTATCTAGGCATTTGGTGCAAGAACTTTGGCGAAGCCAGCTGTTCAAGTACCTATGAAGTGCTGTTGAATTTTCAGTTAGTGATGAATGACCTTCTTACCAAGGCATAATATTTTTGTAATAAATTTTTTAATCAAATGATGTTATCCACGGAAAAGTTTTGTGAGGCTAGGGCAGAGTGAACGTGAGTATATATAGCTAGATATAGTAACGTTAAATGGAAACACATAAGGTGCAAAAAAGAAAAAGATTCAAAAAATGAAACGTGTCTGAGATCACTATTGATTAGTGGTTCTGGGTTTGTTATAAGATTTTATAGGATGACTTGAAACTGCCTTGAAACTGGGAATCTATAAGACGACTAAATCCAGTTTTTGTTTACCTAATCTCTCGTTACCATTCTTGGTCACAAGATAGGTCTCACCTAAATTCATGGCTAATTCATTGTCTGAATCCATCAATATCATGTGCATGAAGAACACGTTACCGGGTTGAATAATGTACGGATTACCAGTGTATAACATTGGCCAGTCCATCCAGTTGGGTGAGAAGGTTGCACCCAATGAATAACCACAAGCATTCATTTTTGCTTTATTGTATCCAAGGTCATCAAAAGTTTTTGCGTGTATATCAAATACATCTCCAGCAGTTTTTCCTGGTATTAAAGTCTTTGCACAATTATTTAAAGCCTCAATACAAGCTTCGTGCATCTTAATATGTTTTGGATCAGCTTTGCCAATAGGGATAGTTCTAAACATTGCAGAGTGATAATGTTTATAAGTTCCAGCCCATTCAATAGTTAACTGATCAGTTTTTGATAAAATTCTTTTCTCAGATTGATATCTACATAGTAATGCGTTGTGTCCTGAGCCAATAATATATTCATTTGCTGGGTAATCACCGCCACCTTCTAAAACAACTCTTTGCATTTCAGCTAAAATTTTTGCTTCACTAGCACCAGCTTTTGCATATTTCCATGCTTCATCAAGAGCTTGATCGGCAAGTTCCGCAGCTTTTTTAACATAAATAATTTCTTCATGAGATTTAATAACCCTATGTTTAGTAATTAATTCTGATTGATCTTCTACTTCACAATAACCTTCTAGTGACCTATTAAGTCTTAAAGCGTTACGACCTGTCATACCGTAAGCTTCATATTCAATCCCAACTTTTTTATCTTTTAAATTTAGCTCATTTAAAATGATTTTAAGATCATCTGTAGGATTAGACTGGTCTTTATCTACCCAAATTCTTATGTCTTCAATATTTGAAGTATTTTGTGCTTGTCTTAAATCTGGAGCCCTTGTCAAAAGAATAGTATTTCCTTTTTGGTCTAAAATTAAAGTCTGAAAAAAAACATAGCCAAAGGTGTCATACCCTGTAAGCCAAAACATCGACTCTTGCCTGAACATTAAAAGAGCTTCTAAATTTTGCTCTTTCATTGACTTTAAAACATCTCGTTTTCTTTTAAAAAATTCTTCTGATGTAAAATGCAATCCCATTAATGGATGATAGCTTTTGCTGAACCTACCTTATCAATTTTACCTGCATACAATCCTTTACCAAGTATGGGAACAACGCCAACTGTTGAACCGGTAAATACGTAGAAATCTTTATTAAGATTTACTTTATCTTTTTTAAGTTTGTTTAGTACAAAACGAAGTGAATTTAGAGGGCTAACATAAACAGCTCCTGTATTACCTGAGACAGTCTGATTTATTTTCTTATTTGAAATAATTGTTTTAAGGTTACTAATATTAATCTTTTTATACTTTTTCTTTTGTCCAATTAAAAATTTTACATTTGCACCAAAATCACTAGATAAATCACCAAAAGATGTAACACCTTTCTTCTTTTGTCTATAACCAACAACCTCAATACACGGCGCCATATGAGAAATATATTTAGAAATATTTTTCATAGTTATTGCACCTTTTGATAGAAAGAAATTTTTTTTAATCAAATAGCAAACTTCTAACTCTATACCTAAAGTAGATTTATTAATTTTAACCTTTTTTCCACTTTTTAGAAAATTTCTTTTATAAATAGATGCGTAAAAAGGTTCTTTTTCTTTTAATTTTTTCATTACAGGAATTCCTGTTCCACCAGCCTTAAATCCAATAATAGGTTCTTTAATTTTACTTTCACATAATTTTCTAAATTCATCAGCGTCAGTAAGTTTTTTTGTAATTTTTTGAGGCAGTGGTGAGATTATTTTATTTTTTAAAAATGCGTTAACAAGCCTGTCTGAGATTTTATTTTTTAAATTTTTATTCATCTAACTTTTTTATTTCAATACCGACATGGGATCAAGCCTTGTTTGAAACCAATTAACTCTAAAATCTAAATGGGGTCCAGTAGACCTTCCGGTAGAACCGACAGTTCCTATGATATCTCCTTGGTTAATTTTGTCCCCAACTGAGACTAAAATATTTTCAAGGTGAGAATATATTGTTGAAATACCATGACCATGATCCATGATGATCGTACCACCCGTATAGTATAAATCATCTTCGGCCATTGTAACAACTCCAGCTCCTGAAGATTTTATCGTAGTTCCTTGTTTTGCTGCTATATCTATACCGTAGTGAGGCCATTTTGCTTTACCATTTAAAATTCTTTGACTGCCATAGACACCACTAATAATTCCTTCAACAGGCATCATAAATTTATCTTTAAAAAAATTTAAATTAGAATTTATTGCTCTTGCCTCACCAATTGCATTATTTTCTTTTTTAATTCTTTTATAAACAGATTCAGGAGGGGTCACTTTACTTTCTTCAAGACCATCAATTCTTTGAATGTTGTACTTTCTTTTTAAAACTGTTTTTGTAATTGTTGATTTTTTTCCATCTAATATTTTAGTAAAAGTTAAATCAAACTTTCTATCTCTATCAATTCCAAAAACAAAAAAACCATCTTTTGATATTTTTACTTCTTTTTCGTCTACAATAATTTTTGCATTTGGATTAGTTTTTCCTAGAATATAATGCCCTTGTGTAAATTTTCCCTGAAACTCAACAGCATTAACCTGAGATGTTAAAGAAATTAATAATGCTAAAAGAAATTTATAAATTATTTTGCAGTCCATCCACCGTCTACTAAGATTGATGTGGCCGTAACCATTGATGATGCAGAAGAAGCTAAAAAACAAACACTTGTTGCAACATCACTTTCTGTTGCTAATTTTCCCATGGGTATGTTCCCTAGAGCTAGCTTTTTAAATTTTTTGTCTTTAAAAAATTTTTTAACCATTGGTGTTGCAACAAAAGTAGGGGCTACTGTATTTACTCTAATATTGTTTTTTGCAAGCTCAACACCCATACCTTTAGTTAAACCTTCAATTCCGAATTTTGTCATATTATAAACATTTCTACCAGCCATTCCCACATGACCAAGTTGAGAGGACATATTAATAATTGACCCACCTCTTTTTTTATTCTTTAGCATTTTTTTAACAACTAATTGAGCAACATTAAAAGCAGCTTTAAGGTTTAAGTCTACTAAGTAGTTCATACTTTCTTGTTTAATTTTTTCAAAAGGTTCTGGGATATTTGTACCGGCATTATTAACTAAAATATCTATGATTTTAATGTTATCTAGATTTTCTTTTAATTCTTTGTAATTCATTACATCACAATTAACTTTGATAACTTTACCTTTTATCTTTTTTATTTCTTTTTCAAGCTTATCAAGATCTGATTGTGTTCTACTTAATGCAATGATTGTAGCACCAGCTTCAGCAAGTGCGATAGAGCAGGCTCTTCCTAATCCTTTACCTGCACCAGTAACTAATGCATATTTGTTTTTTAGATTTATTTTTTGTAAATACATTTAAATAAATAATTTTAAATCAGTATAGATTAATTCGATTGCAACAATTAGTATAGCAATTAAACCAATCCAAGCTATCCATTTATATTCAGTAATCCACTTTGATATAACAGTTGCAGCTGTTGCCATAAGGATTATTGACAAAGCTAAACCAAATATTAATAATACATAGTGATCACCAGCAGCACCAGCTACACCTAAAACATTATCCAAACTCATTGTAAAATCAGCAAGTAAAACTGTCCATATAGCTTTCATGAAACTTGAGTTATCTACCTTAATATCTTCATCACCTGACTGACCTTTGATTACATCTGTGTAGAGTTTGTAGACTATGTAAAGAAGAAGTAATCCACCTATCAATCTTAATCCTGTTATTTGTAATAAATAGGCAGTTAACATGGTTAAGATAATTCTTAAAATTACTGCACCACCTATTCCCCAAAAAATTACTTTTTTTCTTTGTTCAGCAGGAAATTTAGAAGCAACCATTCCAATAATAATGGCATTGTCACCAGCTAATACTAAATCTATAAATATAATTTGACTTAAGATTACAAGCTGTTCAGGTCTAAATAATTCTGCAAACATTAACTGCTTAGTATCATATCAGCACCTTTTTCTGCAATCATTATTGTGGGTGCATTAGTGTTCCCAGAGGTAATATTTGGCATGATCGAGGCGTCTATTACTCTTAAATTTTTAATTCCATGAACTTTCAATTGATCATCAACAACAGCCATATCATCTTGACCCATTTTACATGTTCCAACTGGATGAAATATTGTTTGAGCATAATCTGCTGCAGCTTTTAAAATATCTTCATCTTCTGTTAAATGAGGTCCTGGGCGATATTCTTCTGGGCTAAATTTTTTGAAAGTCTCAGATTCTAATACAATTTTTCTTGTTAATTTAAGACCAGCTGCTGCTATTCTTCTATCTTCAGACGTTGATAGGTAATTCATTTTCACTTTTGCATATACTCTAGAATCTTTATCTACAATGCTCACATGACCTCTGCTTGTTGGTCTTATGTTTGAAACAGTAGGGGTGAAAGCATGAAAGTCATGGTTTTTAGTGGCACCCAAGGTATCCATACTCATGGGTTGAACATGCCATTGTAAATCTGGTAATTCTAAAGAAGGGTCACTTTTTGCAAACATACCTAGTTGGCTTGCACCTATGGTCATAGGACCGCTTCTATTAAATACATATTCTAATCCAATCAATAACTTACCAAATAAACTATTAATTTTTTTATTAAGAGATTTTATATTTTGTATTTTGTATATTGGTCTAAACATTAAGTGGTCTTGTAAATTTTCACCAACTCCTTTTAATTCATGAACCATTTCAATTCCAAGTTTTTTTAATTTTTCTGAATTTCCTATTCCTGAGACTTGCAATAATTGAGGAGAACCAATTGCTCCTGAAGATAAGATGATTTCTTTATTTGCACTTACAGTAAATAATTTATTTTCTATCCAATACTCAACTTCTTTAGCAACTTTATTTTCAAAGTTAATTTTCTTAACATGAGCTTTTGTAATTATTCTTAAATTAGGTCTTTTTTTTACAGGATTTAAATAACCAACTGCAGTACTACATCTAAATCCATCTTTTACTGAAACCTGATAGTAACCAGAACCGTGATTATCACCTTTATTAAAATCTTTTGTTTTTGGGATACCAAATTCTTGAGCAGCATTTTGAAATTCATCTAATAATTGAAGATGCATTTTTTGATTGGATATTGATAGTGGTCCGCCAACACCATGGAATTCATTTTTACCATCTTCTTGATTTTCTGCTTTTATAAAATAAGGTAAAATCTCATCCCAACTCCAACCTTTATTACCTAATTGTCTCCAAATATCGTAATCTTTATGCTGTCCTCTAATGTATAATAATCCATTAATAGATGAACTGCCTCCAAGAGTTTTACCTCTTGGATATCTTATAGATCTATTGTTCATAGTCTCATCAGGTTCTGTACTATAACACCAATCTACATTTGGGTTATGCATTGTCTTAAAGTAACCAACAGGTATATGAATCCATGGATAATTATCTTTACCACCAGCTTCAATTAAAAGTACTTTGTTATTTGGATTTTCTGAAAGTCTATTAGCTAAAACACAGCCAGCTGACCCAGCACCAATAATTATATAATCAAAGTTTTTCATTCGAGTAATTAGTTTATAATCTGTAAAATTAAAAATACTAGTGTTCACGGTAATTTTAGGTTGTTAATAATGATTTTAGTCCTTGTTTTAGATTCGTTTTTTTGAGAGAGTTCCTCTTTTATAAAAAAACACAACGAGAGGAAAAATAAATATGAAAAAAATCATATCTTTGTTTGTTGGATCGCTTCTACTTACTGTAATGACAGTAACAGGTGCGTCTGCACAAACTCTTAAGTGTCAAACCGTAATTAGTGCAAAAGCTGATGAAGTGGTGATGTTGAAAGACTTCACTGATACAGTTACTGAACTAACGGGTGGATCACTTAAGTTCGAAATTATGCCAGCTGGATCAGTTGTAGGTGTAAAAGAAACTTTAGATGCAGTTGATAAAGGATTAATCGATTGTGGTTTTGCTTGGACTCACTATTGGTCAGGCGATCACCCAGCAGCTATGTTATTTGGTTCGCCAGTAGCAGGTGCAGGTGTTGGTATCGATAACATCGCTTTTTTATCTTGGTTCCAATATGGTGGTGGTAAAGAACTTTATGACCAACTATGGACTGAGATGGGAAGAGACATCAAAGGATTTATGTTACAACCAGTAGGTCCTGAAGCTTTAGGTTGGTTCAAAGAGCCAATTAATAGCATGGCTGACTTTAGAAAGTACAAGTTTAGAACTCCTCCGGGAATTCCTGGCCAAACTTATAAAGATATTGGTGTAGCTTCTGTTGCAATGGGTGGTGGAGATATTTTACCAGCTCTTGAAGCAGGAACAATTGATGCTGCTGAATGGTGTTGTCCTAAGCCGGATATGACATTTGGTTTCCAGAAAGTTCTAAAACATTACTACCTACAAGGTCTTCACCAAGTAGTAGTAAATGCTGACTTCTATATTACAGGCTCTAAGTACAAAAAGATGTCTGCTTTAGAGAAGAAAGCTTTAGAAGTTGCTGCAAATGCATCTTTATCAAAATCAATGAGTTACAGAATATACGAAAATGGAAAAGCTTTACATGAGCTAACTACGAAGCATGGTGTTATTTTACACGATACACCAGCTGACTACTTCCCAGCGTATATGGCTGCAGCAAAAGCAGCTTTAGAAAAAAACTCAGCTAAGAATCCGTTCTTTGCTAAAGTTTGGCAGTCTCAAAAAGACTTTGCCGATATCGCTGTACCTTTTTGGTCTGGATCTCAAATGTCTAATGCTAAGCTAGGAATGGCTCACGCAGCAACATTAAAGTAGTATCTAGATAAAAGATAATTACAATTGAAGCGGGCTTAACGGCTCGCTTCTTTTTTTTACAGAATTTATTTATGCCAAGAAACCACGATTCCCAAAAACCAAAAGAAGAAATCAAACCTATGAAGCTTGATATTTCAGATGAAATGATTGCTGAACGAAGAGGTGGTTCAGGTCCAATGCCTAAAGATATGCCTAAATGGATGGCATTAACTATTACAAAAATTGATTTTGCCAACAAGTGTGTCGGCAACGTGGTTTGTTGGATTATCATACCCCTGATATTTGCAATGGTGTATGAGGTTTTGGCTAGAAAACTTTTTAATGCCCCAACAATGTGGGTGTACGATATGAGTAGATTTTTTTATGGTGCATTATTTATGCTAGGCGCTGGTTATGCTTTATCAAAAGGAGTTCATATAAGAGCAGATTTTTTATATAGAAATTTTAAGACTAAAACCCAAGGTAGAGTAGACTTTTGGTTATACTTATTATTTTATTTTCCGGGTTTAATTGTCTTTTTATATATGACTACTGGCTTTGTTCAGGAATCAATTATGAGAGGTGAAAGAGGCATGGACACTGCTTGGATGCCGTACATGTGGCCCATAAAATCTTCTTTATGGTTAGGAATAGTATTTTTACTTATTCAAGGGATTTCAGAATTATTTAAGAGTTATTGGGCGGCTACTAAAGGTGTGTGGCCAGGGGGAGAAGAATAATGTTAGCTGAATTTATGGATCCAGCTATTTTAGGGTTTATCCTTATTGGTGTAATGCTGTTTTCTATATTTGTAGGTTTTCCAATTTCATTTACTTTAATATTTTTAGGTTTTTCTTTTGGATATCTAGGATTTGGTAAATTAGTATTTTATTTAATGACCTTACAATTCTCAATGGTTATGACCGAACAAACTCTTGCAGCAGTTCCTCTCTTCGTCTTTATGGGGATTATGATGGAACAAGCTGGTTTAATGGAGAGATTATTTTCAGCATTTCAGCTAATGCTAGCTAAAGTAAGAGGCTCTTTATATTACGCTGTATTATTTGTTTCAGTTATTTTTGCAGCAGCAACAGGAATTGTTGGGGCATCTGTAACAATTTTAGGAATTATGGCGGCTAAATCTATGAACAAATCAGGTTACAATGTTCGTTTAGCAGCTGGAACAATTACTGCTGGTGGAACCTTAGGTATTTTAATTCCACCAAGTATTATGCTTGTTGTAATGGGACCTATTATGGAAATACCTGTTACAGACTTATTTGCTGCAGCGATTATTCCAGGAATATTACTAGCAACACTTTATGCTGCTTATACAACTATTAGATGTTGGATTGATCCAAGTTTAGGACCAGTACTGCCAGTTGAGTTAAGAGCCACTAGTATGTTAGCTGTCTGGAAAGAATTTTTTATTGGTTTAGTTCCACCAGCAGCCTTAGTGTTTGCTTCACTTGGAAGTATTTTATTTGGTTTTGCTACACCAACAGAAGCAGCTGGTTGTGGTGCAATGGGATCTTTATTACTAGCTATAGCTTATAGAAAATTAACATTTGGACGTTTACAAGAAGCTCTAGTTAAAACTTTAGAAATTTCTGCATTGATAATGGTTTTGGTTGCAGCATCAAACTTTTTTGGAGCTGTATTTTCAAGACTGGGAACACCAATGCTTTTAACTGATTTCTTGCTCGGTTTAGAGATGAATAGATATTTAATCCTTGGAATGATTATGGTTATGATTTTTCTTTTAGGATGGCCTTTAGAGTGGGTTCCAATTGTTATGATTATAGTCCCAATTATATTACCATTAGTTGAAGCACTTGGATTTAATTTAACTTGGTTTGCAATTCTTGTCGCGGTAAATCTTCAGACCGCCTGGCTCTCACCACCTGTTGCTCTATCAGCTTATTTTTTAAAAGGTGTAGTTCCAGAATGGGATCTTAAAGATATTTATCACGGAATGATGCAGTTTATGGTTATCCAAGTTATTGGTTTAATTTTAATTATAGTATTTCCACAGATTGCTTTATGGCTTCCAGCCTATCTATATGGACAGTAGAACTTATTAGTTTATTATAGTTTTTGTGAATCAGGTCAAATCAAAAAATACTCTAATTAACTGGGAATTAGTTGCAGTTAATCCAAACGATAAAAATTGGAATCGTAAAGATTTATTTTATTTTTGGGCAAACAATATTCAAAGTTTGATTGCTTTTTCTTTAATTGCCTCACTTTATTTAGTTTATGAATTAAATGTTTTTGTAGTTTTAGCTGGAAGTTTAATTGCTTCAATATTTGTTTATATCTTTGCAAATTTAATTGGTAAACCATCTCAAAAATATGGACTTCCTTTTTCAGTAATCCTAAGAACCTCGATTGGTATAAAAGGAGCTAAATATTTTGCTCTATTAAGAGGACTGGTTGGAATTTTCATGTTTGGAATTCAAACATATTTTTTATCAAAACTTTTTAGCTACTTAATTAGAATAACATTATACTCTATTGAAAATTCACTCTTAGATCAGGATATATTTTTAGTATTTGTTTTTGGTTTAAATTTAATTGATTGGATAGCATTTATTTTTGCAATTTTATTACAAGCGTTTTTATTTAGTAAAGGCCATCAGTTTAATAGACTTATAATTAAAGTTTCAGCGATTACCGTTTATTCAGGAATGCTTATATTTTTTTTAACAGTCTTACTTTACGATGTTAAAGTTACTTCTGCTGCATTTGTTGACATTTTTTCAATACAAAATGTTTTAAATAGCAATAATATTGCACCATTAATTACTGTAGCAGCAACTTTATTTGCTTATTTTTCAGTAGTTATAGTCAACTACGGTGATTTTAGTAGATATGTAAAAAATGCGAGTGAATTAAAAAAAGGAAACTTAAGCTTAATATTAAATTTGATAATTTTTTCTTTCTTTGCAGTTTTCATAGTAATTGGATCAGATATTTTTCTTAACAAGAATTTAGAACTCATGGAAAGAATTTTAACAAACCCTACAGATATTATTGGGAAAATTGATAATTTGGAGTTGACTGTGATTGTGTTGTTTTTTATAGTTTTTGCATCTGCTTCAACAAATTTAATAGCAAATTATATTCCAGCTCAAAACTCATTGCTGAATTTTTTTCCTCAATCACTTAATATAAAAACATCTGCATTTGTTATTACCATTATTGGTTTTATTATCGGTATACTTTGGTTACCATTATTAAGTCAGATTGGAATATTAGCATTTGTAGATACTCTCGGTTCTTTTTTTGGTCCATTATTTGGTGTTATGGTTGTTGATTATTATTTATTAAAAAAAACTAATTTAAATAATAATGAAATCTTCTCTTTAGATGAGAAGGGCATGTACTTTTATTCTAATGGTTGGCATTTAAAAGCGATCTACTCACTAGTTTTAGGATTTGTTTTTGCAGCATCAACTATCTGGAATGAAAATTTAATGAGCTTCCATTCATATTCTTGGATCATTGGAGCATTTGTATCATCTTTGACTTATTATCTTTTAACTAGTAAATAAACCTATGCATCAGTTTGATTTAAATAATAGAACAGCAATTATAACAGGTGGAGCCCAAGGTTTTGGTCTTGATATAGCGAAAAGATTTTTAAACTCAGGAGTTAAAACTATTATTTGGGATATTGATGAAAATGAACTTAAAAAAGCTACTCAAGAGTTAAACAATCCAAACCTATCTTATAACCTTGTAGATGTTTCTAATTATAAAAATGTTAAAGAAACTGTTGATGAAATAACAAAATCTAAGAACATTGATATTTTGATTAATAATGCAGGTATTACAGGTTCGACATCTTCTCTATGGGACTATGATGTTGAAGAGTGGAATAAAATAATTCAGATAAATTTAATGGGTACTTTTAATTGCTGCAAGTGTGTTGTTCCTAATATGATTAAAAATAATTATGGTAGAATTGTCAATGTTGCATCTGTAGCTGGTAAAGATGGAAATGCCAAAGCTAGTGCTTACAGCTCAGCTAAAGCAGGGGCAATTGGTTTAACCAAATCTTTAGGTAAAGAACTAGCTGATAAGAATATAGCTGTAAACGCAGTTACTCCAGCTGGTGCAAAAACAAGAATTCTTGATCAGATGTCAAAAGAGCATGTTTCTAGAATGCTTTCTAAGGTACCTAGAGGTAGATTTTTAGAGATTGAAGAATTTACTTCATTAATTTGTTGGCTAGCATCAGAGGAAAACTCATTTTCAACAGCAGCTGTTTTTGATATTAGTGGTGGTCGATCTACTTATTAACTAAGGCTACAGATTTCATATCAAGAGACTTACTTTCTTTAGAAATAACAGGTGCCAATAGAATTATGGACCAATATATTAATAAAACAAATATAGAAATTAATTTCACTATATCTATCTATTATCCAATATTGATAATTTAATGCTTAAAGTGTGTTCAAATATTGTTTTAAAGTTTAATTTAGATATACCCTCAGTTTGATGAAATTTTTTTTAATATTATTAGGATATTTATTTTTAATAACAAAACCTTTGTTAGCTGAAAATGTTAACGTTTTTGATTTTACTAACGATGAGTTAAACACATTAAAAGTTAAAAAAGTTAAAGGAGAAACCAGCTGGACGCTTGGATCTAATGAAAATGGCAATTTTATAAGAGCGGAAGCTGAAGGCGTTGGGTCAGGATTGGGAAAAGAAATTAAAATTGACCTAAATAAAACTCCTTTTATTAATATTACATGGAAAGTTGAGAAAGATTTATCTGGCATTATAGAAACTAGTAAAAAAGGGCACGATTATGCCGCTAGAGTTTTTGTGATAAAGAAAACAGGTTCCACACCACTATCTAATAGAGCAATTAATTATGTTTTTTCTAGCAATAACGATGTTGGAAAAAATTGGCCAAGCCCATATACAAAAAAATCTATTGATTATGTTCTCTCAACTACAAAAGATAACAAAAATACATGGGTTACTGTTAAAGCAAATGTGCAAAAAGATTTCAAGAAACTTCATAAAATTGATGTTACTGAAATTTCGGGTATTGCCATAATGACTGATACTGATAATTCTAAATTAAAGGCTATATCTTATTATCAGGATATTTATTTTTCAACTGAATAAGATTATTTAAATCCTTTTTTAAGACCAATACTTAAAAAAGATAAAATCACAGCCACAATTACATCTTCAATGGGTGCAGCTTTAGGAACCAGAAAATTCCAGGCAATTACACCTAAAAGCCAAATAATATAAACTTTCATCGTTATATTATATCTTAGTTTGATGTTAAAATATTTATTTTTGATAATATAAATTTATGCATGAAAATTTTTTTCACAATATAAAGGTTTACTATGAAGACACAGATGCCGGTGGTGTTGTTTATTATGCAAATTATTTAAAGTTTCTTGAAAGAGCAAGAACTGAAGCATTGTTTACAATCGGTTTTAATAATAAAAAAATTAAAGAAGATTACGGAGCTTTAATTGTTGTTAAATCTTGTAACATTGAGTACAAAAAACCATCCTATCTTGAAGATGAGCTAAAAATTAGGTCCTTTGTTAAATCTGTTACAAAGACTTCTTTTTTTATGTCACAATTTATTTCTAGAGATGATGAATTAATTGTTGAGGCAAAAGTGCATTTAGTCTTTGTAGATAAAGATGGAAAACCTATAAAAGTTCCAGAAGTTATTTTTAAAGATTTTAAACCCTATTTTTGTGATAGTATAAAAGTTAAATAATTTTCTTAGCCCTCTTAAGCAAGCTTACCATTTTTTGTGTATTAATTATTTTTCTGTTAACATTCCTTGGGCTAGGATGATAGCTGGGAATTAGGATTTTATTATCAGGCAATATATATTTTGCGCCATGTATGAAGGGTAATTTTTTGTTAAAATTATAACTCTTTTTATAAATTTTTATACAATTATCAAATGAAACCTTACCAAGCGCTATGATGACTTTTAAATTTTTTAACAACAGCAGTTCATTTTTAAAAAAAGTTGAACAGTTAGATAATTCATTATTTAAAGGTCTATCTTCGGGTGGGACACATTTTAGAATATTTGTAATATAAGTTTTATTTAATTTTAGCACATCATCAATATGGATAGAGGTTGATATATTTGTTATGTTAGCTTTAAATAAGCAATTAAATAGGAAATCTCCTGACTTATCTCCAGTGAAAGCTCTGCCTGTCCTTGTTCCTCCGTGTGCTGCTGGCGCGAGACCTACAATTAATAGTTTAGCATCAATATCACCAAATCCTGTGACTGGTTTAGCCCAATAAGTTTCGTTTATATTTTGTTTTCTTTTCTCTATAGAAATTTTTTTACTAAATTTAATTAATCTAGGACAACTTTTACATTTAACTATTGAATTATTTAACTTTTTGAATTTTATACTCATATATGAAACTTATAAAATTTTTTTTATTAATACTTTTATCTTTCAATATTTCAGTAAAAGCAAATTCAAATGATAAAATACAAAACTTATTAAAAGAAGGTAAAAAATTAATATTTATAAGACATGCAGTTGCACCTGGTGGAGGTGATCCGGTAGATTTTGATATATTAAGATGTGAAACTCAACGAAATTTAAGCAAAGAGGGTATTGTACAATCTAAAAATATGGGGAAGTTTTTTTCAGAAAACAATATTAAAATTGATAAGGTGTTATCAAGTGAGTGGTGTAGATGTAAGCAAACAGCACAATATGCTTTTAACAAATATGAAACAAAAAGTTTTTTAAATTCATTTTTTAGTGAAAAATTTTCAAGTAATAAGAACAAACAAATAAAAGATTTAAAAGAATACATTAATGAATGGAGCGGTGATAATAATTTAGTGTTAGTTACACATTATGTAACAATTCAAGAAGTGCTAAATATTACATCTTCTTCTGGAGAACTAATCATAGCAGATAAAAATTTTAATATTCTTGCTCGACAAAATTTTTAAAAAATATAAACTAATTAAATGTCATCAAAAAAAGCAATGAAGTTAGCCCAAAAGCAAGCTTATGCAAAGCATCGAAGTAATATCACAAATACTAAATTTGGAGCAAAAAAATTAAATTTTGTTATCAAGACCCACAAGACCAGTGTTATAAATAAAAAGTCTTAACTTTCTTTTTCAAAAAACTCTACATTATTGCAAGTTGATACTTTCGAAATAGCTTCTTCACCATTAATTACAGTTTTAATGTTAATTATGGGGTTATTTTTTTCAAAAACCAGTTGAGTGTAAAATTGCGGGTAACCAATTCTATCTGTAAAGATTAGATTCTTATCTTCATAAACAAATCTTTCCAAGGTGTTGTCCTTCTTTATACTTAAGTCTGTTCTTTTATGTTTTTTATATGTTTTGTTGTCATAAACATAGTTTCTAATCATCAAAGATTTTTCTAAATCTAAGATGTATTCATTTTTAATAAAACTATCATTTAAATTTTTGCATCCCGTCAAAAGCATTATTTCTGAAAAAACTACTGTTTGAAAATTAAGTAAAAATGTTAAAATCATCAAAAAATTAATACAAAAACTATTTTTTCTCATTTTTATCAAAATAAAATAATGCGATTAAGAAAATAATTGTCCATACAAATATTGAAATAGTTTTTATAAATGATGTTTCTGCACCCCAAACTTTTAAAAAAAAAGCACCAATTAAGATACCTAGTACATAAATTATAGTTGCTATTGTTGTTTTATTCATTTAATTAAATTTTTTTTATAAAGTGAAATTCCATTTTCAACTTTATGATTATAAGACTCTTTAAAACTTTCTAATTGCCAGCCACCCAGTCTTGCCTGGATATCAATTAGATTAGATTTTTTCCATTCATCTGATGTTTCTTCTAATTTCCACATCTTTTTTTCCTCATTATTTCTACCACAACCATAACAATATCCAGTTTGAGGATCTGTTTTACATATGCTTATACATGGAGAAATAATCATTTTTTTTAAATTATTAGTTAATATAATTGAATATTATTATATTTCATAATTATTCTCATTGGACAAATAGAATCTATCCTATATAAAGCCACAAGAATTGTGGGCGAATGGCGGAATTGGTAGACGCGCTGGTCTTAGGAACCAGTATTGAAAGATGTGAAGGTTCGAGTCCTTTTTCGCCTACCAACAAGTTTAAAAATTATGAAAGTTACAGTAGAAAATAAAAAAGGTTTAAATAAAGACATTAAAGTTTTCATAGATAAAAAAACTATGAATTCTTATATGGATGAAAAATATGAAGAAATTAAAAAAACTGTTAATTTAAAAGGTTTTAGACCAGGAAAAGTTCCTAAAGAAATTTTAAAAAGACAATTTGGTCAAGCAATTTTTAGTGAAGTGCTTGATAAAGTTCTTAAAGACACTTCAGTTAAAGCTTTAGAAGATAATA
>Ga0307986_10001712_pt1 | contig 15902 bp, 18 predicted proteins | sample EllFjometageno82_FD_203170 | JGI IMG/M metagenome (GOLD analysis project Ga0307986, IMG submission 203170) | Marine microbial communities from Ellis Fjord, Antarctic Ocean - #82 | ecosystem: Environmental > Aquatic > Marine > Unclassified | place: Southern Ocean | collected 2014-10-09
AAAGCCCCGCGTTGCGAGGCTGTTTTATGTATGGTGCCCAGGGGCGGAATCGAACCACCGACACGAGGATTTTCAGTCCTCTGCTCTACCGACTGAGCTACCTGGGCATTTTTAAGCTGCTTACCTTGCGAATACTTCGTTAAATCCCTTCGCTCAGTCAGTCACTTACCACTGTAAGCTCCTTCCTTCCCTCAGGCATTTGCCTCGTCTTCGCGGCGCACGCGACGCTTAAAATCGCGATTGCTCCGTCTTTCTCGCAACGCTCAAAATCTATGTGAGATTCGGAAAATCGTTGATTTGCGCAAGCCGCGTATTAAATAGAATCTGGGCTTTTTAGTCAAGAGAGGCGGCGAATTTACTCGTTTTCGGGTACATAGCCCTCGGCTTTGTCGAACTCCTCGTTATTGAGGAACTTATCCATCTCCGATTGCAGGTATTTGCGGTCGTCTGCATTCATCATAGTGAGCTGCTTTTCGTTGATTAGCATGGTTTGCTGGGCTTGCCACTCACTCCAGGCCTGTTGAGACACACTCTCGTAGATTTCCTTCCCTTTTGGCCCGGGATAGGGGGGTGCTGCCAAGGCGGGTAGTTCTTTGTCGTACTTCTTACATTGGACCGTGCGTGACATAGCGGTTCTCGATGTTTGCTGCGATAGCGGTTAGTGATTTTTGGCCAGCTTGGAGAGGAGTTTCTTTACTGGGGCTGCCAAACCAACTTCTAGAGAATGATCTAAAGGGTACCAGAGCCAGCGATCGGTTTCCGCTATTTCATCCAGTTTTCTGGCTTGAATTCGAACTGGGGTAATGTCTAGATGGTAGTGTGAAAAGCTGTGGCGAATCTTCTCGAGTTGTTCGCCCCTGATATCCGTGTGGGTATCAATAGAGGCGCCCACTAAGATAGGTGCGCAGTTTGGCTGTGCCGACTCGGGGAGACTGTAGAGTGATCCCCAGATTCCGCTGGCAGGCCGTTTCTCTAGGAGTACTTCTCCAAAGGCATTTTGTAGAATAAACATGGCTACTGACTTAACAGCAAGGGGTTTCTTTGTCTTCTTGCCGGGAAATTCAGAAATGCGGTCTTGCTGGTGGCTGCAGCAATCTAGCTGGAAGGGACAGTCCCGACAGGAGGGTTTGCTGCGTGTACACACGGTTGCGCCAAGGTCCATGATCGCCTGTGTATAGTCATTTACACGGTCATGGGGTGTAAGTGACTCTGCGATTTTCCATAACTGTTTCTTCACCGAGGATTGCTCGGGCCATCCGGCAATGCAGTGGTATCGAGTCAGGACGCGTTTTACATTGCCATCGAGGATAGAGGCGCGCACGCCCATGGAGATTGCTGCGATGGCGCCCGCTGTGGATTGCCCAATGCCATCCAGTTCCATTAAGCCTTCAACAGTGTTTGGAAATGAACCGCCGTGTGTATTTACGATAGCCTTTGCGGCTTTGTGTAAATTCCGCGCTCTAGCGTAGTAGCCAAGACCGGTCCAAAGATGAAGCACCTGATCAGTCTGCGCCGCTGCAAGCTCTTCCACCGCCGGGAACCTGTTCATGAAGCGCTCGAAGTAGGGGATGACCGTAGCGACCTGAGTCTGTTGCAGCATTATTTCCGAAATCCACACCCGGTAGGGCGTGCGATCGGTTTGCCACGGGAGATCGTGACGACCGTTTTTATCAAACCACTGGAGAAGTTGCTTTGCGAAGGGGGCCTTAGTATTAGGCATAAGCTGATTCGATCGACGTGTTAATTGAGGAGATTGCGAAGCAAGCCTCGCACACCGTCGCTAACTTCGGGTGGAAGCTGATCACTGATGGCATCACCGACTCGATCTATCACGGCGTTTGTGCCTAGCTGTGTAAATATTTCTCGAACCTGAGTAAAGTCTGGGCGGCAATATTGATTCACTTCATCATTAAAAGCAGCAGCGCATTTTACCGGCCAGGATACGTCATGATAGAGCTCGTCTATTTGTATTGTTTGTAGATAGGGTTCGCCGAGGATGCTGAATTGTAGGTCGTAGTCGAAGTGTTGTTGATCAAGATTTATGCCGCCAATTCCTGAGATATCAAAATTATCCAAACGTAAGTTGAGCTGCTGATTTTCAGAGAGGCCGTTATTGAAGAGGATGAAGCCGCCAAGTTCAGCGAAGCGAATAACATCCGGCCATTGCTCGATAGCGCCCCCGCTAGGACTGAGGGCAGAAATTGCAGTGAATACCTGTTTTATCACGCCGATGTCGACGCTATTCTCGGTAATCGCGAAGGTGGTGGAGCCGTTCAATGACGCCATCATCTGGTTTGTGGATTGCCCAGTGGCAGCAAGGTTAATGTCGACGTCTAGGTTGCCTGTCACTGCGTTGAGTCGAGACACGCTGGGAGCCAGATTTGCTAGGTTCAATTGGCTAATGAGGAGCTGTGTGCTAAGAACGGCGTCTTCATTGCGCCCGTCTACTCGTAGATTGCCTGCGACACTTCCCTCGAAAGTTGCCATTGGTTGTAGCTCGATATCGAGAACGCCGTCTTCGATATTGGTAAATACATTGATGCCGGTAAATAATAAATCATTCGCTACTACTGATTCGATCGCGATCGAGCCGAGTACATTGATCGAATTGAGTAGTTCGCTGGGAATCGCGGTGCTCGTTGCAGGGGCAGGCGAGGCAGTAACGGCATCGTTAGGCTCGATTATAATTATCCCGTTGTCGGCGGCTGGCGTGGTGTTGTCTGCTGCGGCTTCTGCGCTTAAGAAGGGCGAGATATCGATCTGGTTGCCAACTATTTGATAACTAATATTCGCTGGAGATAAGTTGGTGGCAAAGCGAATCTCTGCGTCGGCTTCGATTCTGCTTTCAGATAGTTGTGCAATTAGTTCGGGGATATTGACTGCGAATTCGTCGCCGCTAAAGCGCACGGCGACATTTGCCTGTGGTTTTTCTGCAATTGAAAAAAGCGAACTGGTCGCGTCGAGCTCGCTTTTGTCTTCACTAATACCAACTGTTTGCAGCAGGGCGAATATATCGAAATTGTTTGAGGACAGAGAACCACCAAACGTAAAGGCATCGTTTAGCCCGCGTATTTGCAGGTCGCCTTGCAATAACATGGGAGTGACATTGAAGCTTATATTCTGCACGTCGATGTTTCCGGCCTTTATGTCGGCGCTAATGTCGCCTCGAAAACCCATCGCTATAGGCTTGGTCATGCCATTGTTTAGGAAGGTGAGGTTTACATCGATATCAAATGGCATGCCTTCAATGTTGGTGTTGTTGCTCACCAGGTTGAGATTGTTGATGCTGTAACGTAGGCCTTGTGACAGGTCTTGTATATCGATACTGGCGTTGTCGATCTTGAGGCGCTCGAAGGAAACCGTGACGGTGTTGGAATTTGTGTCGGCGGAAACTGGGCTGCCTTGCGGCTGGATGGGCTGTGCGGTAGACGTGGCCGGATTGGTATTGCTGCCGCTTTTACTATTGAAAACGTGAGTCCCCACATCCCAGTTGCTCTTTCCATCGGCGTCAATGTAGTAGTTGATATGAAAATCATTCGTAGATAGCTCGCGGATAAAAACTTCACCAGCTATCAAAGCGCGCAAATCTACCTGCAGTAAGACGGCGGTAGTGGAGGCAAGTTCCTGTGGAGATGCTGGGTTTTTGAGACGGACATCGTTCAGGGTGAGGCCGACGGACGGGAAAAAGGCGATGTCCATATCCCCTGCGATGGTGAGTTCATAACCGGTGCTGGATAAGACGGCCGCCTGAATAGCTGCTTTATTCTGATCGGTATTCACAGACATTAACAAGATCACGACTGCCACTATTGATAGCAGGATTAGCCCAAGAAGCAATCTGGCGAGTGTCTTAATCATTTGTTCCCAATAAAGGTGGTCTGAGGAGTTCAAACCTGCCCGATTTCTGAAACGCTCAAGGCTAGTGGCTCCATGCCCTGCGGGCCGTTTAGTTTAACGGATTGACTTGTCACTTGCACGATGCAGCTTGCTTGCCCGGGGCGGCGTTTGAATTGCCTACTAGTTGCTGCTTTCATTGCGCTGGAGCGGGCATTATAATGCGCTCTTTCAAGTGGGGCGTAAAACTCTCTTTACATCAAGCAGCGGCATTGATTATCCAGGCCCGCCTGCACTTGCCAGCTCAACTACAGTGACCGAACTAATGAGAACAGCATCAGTAGAACGTAATACCAAGGAAACACAAATTTCGGTAGTCGTGAATCTCGATGGCACCGGAAAGCTTGAAGTCGATACTGGCCTCCCGTTTCTAGATCATATGCTGGATCAGGTGGCGCGGCATGGGCTAATAGATATTTCCGTAAAGGCGGTGGGTGATCTCGAGATCGACGCGCATCACACGGTTGAAGATATTGGTATCACGCTTGGGCAGGCTTTCGATAAAGCTCTCGATAAGACTGGGATTCGTCGATATGGACACGCTTACGTGCCACTGGATGAGGCGCTCTCCCGTGTGGTAATCGATTTTTCGGGTCGCCCGGGATTGGACTACCATGTTCAATTCGTCAAAGGCACGGTAGGCGCTTTCGATGTCGATTTGTTCCATGAGTTCTTTCAGGGCTTTGTGAATCATTCCTTGGTGACACTGCATATCGACAATCTTCGTGGTAAGAATGCACACCATCAGATTGAGACTATATTTAAGGCATTCGGTCGCGCTGTGCGCATGGCTATCGAAGCTGATCCTCGACAAGAGGGTGTCATCCCGTCGACTAAAGGGTCGCTATAAGACGGCTGGCTCTGGCAGGTAGAGCTTTCTAAGCCCTTTTTCAAAGCACGCTAATCGAATTAACCTTGACTAGTCTTCAGATGAATAAGATCGCAGTAATTGATTACGGCATGGGTAACCTGCATTCGGTTGCGAAGGCATTGGAATATGTCGGCCGCGAATTAGATGGGCAGATTGAAGTGGTGGTGACCGCGGATGGGAATGTGATAGCTGAGGCTGATCGCGTTATCTTTCCCGGTGTAGGTGCTATTCGAGACTGCATGGCAGAAATCTTGCGGTTGGATGTTGATCAGATCGTAAAAGACGCCATTCAATCAAAACCGGTGCTTGCGATCTGTGTCGGCATGCAGGCTCTGATGAATTCCAGTGAAGAGAATGGCGGAGTCGCCTGCCTGGGTTTCCTTGATGGCGAGGTTCGATATTTTGGCGACGATCTTCGTGATGTTGATGGCAAGCGTTTAAAAGTGCCCCACATGGGTTGGAACCAAGTAAGTCAGACCCTTTCTCATCCATTGTGGAAAGACGTGCCCGACAATAGCCGTTTCTATTTTGTCCATAGCTACTATGTGCAAACCCAGCAGCAGGGCATGGTCACCGGAATAGCAAATTACGGGAATGACTTTGTCGCCGCACTTGCTGAGAACAATGTTTTCGCAACCCAGTTTCATCCCGAGAAGAGCCAAACAGTAGGCCTAACCTTACTGCGCAATTTTCTGTTGTGGGATGGGACGCTTTAGCACTTTAGATGCAAATCAACTGACAAGTTTACTACTAGCTTAAGAGCAATGAGATGTTAGTCATACCAGCAATAGATTTGAAAGATGGGCAGTGTGTCCGCCTTAAGCAGGGGCGCATGGAAGATTCTACGGTCTTTTCTGATGACCCTGTAAGCATGGCCGGAATTTGGCAGGCTAAAGGTGCGAGACGCTTGCATATCGTCGACCTAAATGGCGCTTTCGCCGGCACGCCAGTTAATGCTGAAATTATTACCAAGATCGCAGCAACCTATCCAGATTTACCGATTCAGATTGGCGGCGGCATTCGCAGTATGGAAAACGTCGAGTTCTACATAAACGCGGGTGTCAGTTATGTGATTATTGGCACGCAAGCGGTGAAGAAACCCGAGTTCGTGAAAGAAGCTTGTGTTGCCTATCCGGGGAAAATAATTGTCGGTATCGATGCGATTGAGGGCATGGTGGCCACACAAGGGTGGGCTGAGGTTTCCACTGTTTCCGCTGTAACTCTTGCGGAGGATTTCGCAGACTACGGTGTCGAGGCAATCGTCTATACAGATATCAACTGTGATGGAATGATGGGCGGCGTAAACCTCGAGGCGACGAAGGAGTTAGCTGACCACTCGCCTATCCCGGTTATTGCCTCAGGTGGGGTTAGTAAATTGGCCGACGTTGCTGCGATTCGTGAGGTTGCCGAAGCTTCAGCGGGGGGCGGGATTGTAGGTGTAATCACAGGGCGCGCAATCTATGAAGGCAGTCTTGATCTGACGCTCGCACAGCAACTTTGTGACGAAGAAATTAACCAGCCGGACTAATTTTACAATGGCTCTAGCTAAACGAATAATTCCCTGTCTTGATTGCGAGAATGGGCGCGTCGTAAAAGGTGTCAAGTTTCTCGATATCCGCGACGCGGGCGATCCTGTCGAGGTGGCTAAGCGCTACTGTGATGCTGGCGCCGATGAGATTACCTTTCTTGATATCACGGCCAGTCACGAGGCAAGACAGACGACTGTACACACGGTTGAGGCGATTGCCAGTCAGGTATTTATTCCCTTAACTGTTGGCGGCGGCATACGCACGCTGGAAGATATTCGCGCCATGTTAAACGCCGGAGCGGATAAAGTTGGCATCAACACCGCAGCGGTCGTGAACCCCGAATTCGTTCGTGAGGCAGCAGAACGCTTCGGCTCGCAGTGCACTGTAGTCGCGGTTGATGCGAAGCGGGTATCTGTTGATGACGAGCCGCTAAAGTGGGAGATATTCACTCACGGTGGGCGCAAGTCAACGGGCCTTGACGCCATTGAGTGGGTTAAGCGCATGGTGAGTTTTGGTGCAGGTGAGATATTGCTAACTAGCATGGATAGAGATGGCACAAAGAGTGGCTTCGATCTGGCGCTCAATCGTGAAGTAAGCCGTGCCGTGCAAGTGCCAATAATTGCGTCAGGAGGTGTGGGAAATCTTCAGCATTTGGTAGACGGTGTACTGAAGGGTGAGGCTGACGCGGTGCTAGCTGCTAGCATCTTTCACTTCCAGGAATATTCAATCCAGGAAGCGAAGCAATACATGGCAGACCAAGGAATCGAAGTTCGACTGTAGATCTTGATCCCTAGCTCTCAATGTAAACTCCTTCCCAAACTAGTTTAGTTTACGTTGCTCTGTGCGAATGCTCCTGTTGTGTTGATTGCCTTAGCGGGCTTGAAGGCATTGATTCCCTTAAGGACATTCAATGCCTCGTTCAATGGGTAGTCATTGACTAGCACTTCCTCTGCTGAAATTAGCGCCTCGGCGAGTCTCTCGTTCTCTGTGCTTGGGCCGTTGCCATTTTCCAGGTGCCCGTCTAGATCCGCTTCATTGTACTGCATTACGCTGCGTGAACGCCGCGTAACGAATGCCTCCTCAACGAGAATGTCCGGCTCGATGCCCTGTGCCTGAATCGATCGACCGCTTGGCGTGAAATACAAAGAAGTTGTTAGCTTTATCGCGCGTCTTTCGCCCAATGGCAATACGGTCTGGACGGACCCTTTGCCAAAGCTGCGTGTGCCCATGATGATCGCCCGACCGTGATCCTGCAGAGCACCTGCCACGATCTCTGAGGCCGAAGCGGAGCCGTTGTTTATGAGTACTACTAATGGCACGTCGCCAGCGACAGTTTTGCGCGTCGCAGAAAAATCTAGGCCGGTCTGTTCTAGTCGGCCCTCGGTGTACACGATTCGCCCTTCATTGATGAAGGCATCAACCACGCCCACAGAAGCCTGCAATATTCCGCCGGGATTGTTGCGTAGGTCCAATACCATGCCCTTGATAGGCTGATCGATGGCTTCATTTTCTGCAATTAATTCTTCGATTTCCTCTTCTAGATCGCTGCCGGTGTTAACGCGAAACTGTGAGATGCGCAAGTACGCATAGCCCGGAGCGATCATGCGACTGCGTACACTGGCAATGGCGATGACCTCGCGGGTAATCGTAACGTCGAAAGGCTCCTGTCCTTCCCTGGCAACAGTAACGGTGACATCAGTACCTGGTGCGCCGCGCATCATCTGCGCCGCTTCCTCTGGTAGCATTTCTCGCAGAGGTTTGCTGTCTATCTGAATTATCAGGTCGCCCGCCTTAATACCTGCGCGATCTGCTGGAGAATCGTCGATAGGGCTAATAACTCGAATGTAGCCATTCTCGCGTCCAACTTCCACGCCAAGGCCGCCGAACTCGCCAGTGGTTGTTTCTTCGAGCAGGTCAAAATCTTCGCCTGCCATATAGGAAGAGTGCGGGTCGAGTCCTGCGAGCATGCCGCGGATTGCGTTTTCCAATAGTGTTTGATCGTCGACTTCCTCTACATAGGACATGCGAATGCGCTCAAGGGCCTCGGTAAACATTCTTACTTCATTCAACGGAAGCGGTAGTGATTCTTGCCGGTCCTGCGCGCTCGCCTGTGTTGGCAGCGCTAAGCCTAGAAGAAGCGATAGGGAAAGCCTGGCTACCGTTGATGCTGAAAATAGCTTCTTCGCTGAGAAAAGTGGCAATGCGGATGGGGCAAAATTCATAGCTAAATCCTGATTAATCACTGCTTGTTGAGGCCGATTTGGCGATATGAGGCGATTCTGTTTCGGCCTTTGGTCGGTTGTTTATACGCTTAATACCAGTGTTTCAGTTTATTCTCTAATAGGCAAATTCGATAAAACTGTCCGCATAGAGGCCAGATCGCCTCACTAGCGAAAATAGTTCACTCAAAGAACCATTGGGCTGGGTCTTGAGCCTCGCCATGATGGCGTATCTCGAAATAGATGCCCGGGCGGGTCTGGCTGTTTCCTCTATTTCCGGTCAGTTCATTGGCGATACCAGATGTTGACACAATATCTCCTGCGGCTACCCAGTCGCCAGCCTGCTTAGATAGCGCTTGATTAGCGCCGTACAGTGACATATAGCCTTGGCCGTGGTCTATAATTACTAGTAATCCTGTGCCTCTTAACCAGTCCGAGAAGACCACGCGCCCGGGATGAACGGCCTCAACGGGGGTGCCTTCATTCACTGCTAGGGTTATGCCTTGGCGCCGCAGGTCGCCGTCACCGTAGCGCGAGCCAAAGGCGGTGATAAGCTGTCCAGCTACGGGCATTGGTAGTTTACCGAGTTGCGAATCGAAGGGCGCGCGCCGCATAGCCGCAGGAATATCTACTACAGCGCTATTTATTGTCTCTAGCAGTGCCTGCAATTGCAGCTGATCGATTTCTAGCTGCTCCAGCTGGGAACTGCGTGAGGTAATGTCGGCGTGCAGCAGAGTTAGTGCAAGCTCGCGCTCGATTTTCGAGTCATTGAGGGTTCGCAGAGAGTTACTTAGCGTGTGTTGTTCGTCTTCGAGATTAGCAGCATTGGACTCGAGTCGTTGATTGACTGCCTGAATCTGGTTGAGGGTTTTCTGGAATGATGCGATGCCATCGAGCTGTGCCTGGGTAAAAAGTCTCTGGTAGTGGAGCATGCGTGGGCTCTTAGAAACCTCTTCTTGGTTTAACAGAAGCTCTATAACGCTTTGATTGCCCGCCATATAAGCGGTGCGAATTACCTGTTCAAGAATCTTGCTTTGAGCCGCTTTTTCGCTACTTAATTGGTCTGCTTTTCGAAAAAGGGATGTGATTTCAGATTCTATTACGCTCAAGGCAGCTTCAGTTGCAGTGACAGATTGACTGAGTGTTGAAATCTGTAAATCTGCTTGTTGCAGGTTTTGAAGCGCTTCTGATTGTGTGGAATTGGCTTCACTGAGCCAAGATTGAATCTCTCCAATTGCATTACCCAGCGCTGCGAGTTCCTGCTGCGCTTCGGCGCTGCTTTCTGCTGCATTGATTGGGACAGATGCACAGATGCAAAAAAAAATAGCCGAAAACCAAAAAGCCAGCTTCAATTCCAATTTAGTTTTGTGCAGTAACTGTTTCATCGAATCGCATTGTTACCGGTTATCTCAGTTATTCGAAATAAGTTTAGTCTAGGAGGATTTTCCCGGTCATCTCTTTCGGCACTGGCATGTCTAATAACGACAGAAGCGTCGGGGCGAGATCGGATAGGCTGCCGCTGCTTATGAATTGCCGACCGCTAGTTCCCACATACACTAAGGGAACAGGGCCGCTAGTGTGCGATGTAAGCGGCTGATTGGTTTTCGGATCTAGCATCTGCTCTACGTTGCCGTGGTCTGCAGTGATCAGTAGTTCGGCGCCAGCCTCTTCAGTTGCCGCTACGATCTGCTGTAGGCACTTATCGACAGCCTCTACAGCCTTCACTGCTGCATCGAAATCACCGGTGTGTCCAACCATGTCGCCATTGGCGTAGTTACAGATGATCGCGTCATATTTATGTGAGCGTATCGCCGCTACTAATGCATCAGTGAGTTCGAAAGCGGACATCTGCGGTTGCAGGTCGTAGGTTTTTACATCAGGCGAAGGAATCAAGGTGCGATCTTCCTTGTCGAATGGTTCCTCGCGGCCACCATTAAAAAAGAAGGTAACGTGTGCGTATTTTTCGGTTTCCGCGATGCGTAGTTGCGTTTTGTTCTGATCGGCCAAATATTGTCCCAGCACGTTATCAAGTTTTCTTGGCGGGTAGGCGCAACTCGCAGGAATATCTGCCGCATACTCGGTAAGCATGACGAAGTCGCTGAGTGTCGGAACAACGCTGCGTTGAAACCCATCGAAACCATCATCAACAAATGCCCGAGTAATTTCTCGTGCCCGGTCGGCGCGAAAATTCATGAACACGACAGCGTCGCCATCGGAGACTGTTGCCGGCGCATCGCTTGGCAACCCTACAAGGCTTGCTTGGACAAATTCGTCGTCTTCGTCACGTTGATAGGCTGCCGCAAGCGCTGCGCTAACATCGCCATAGTGAAATTCTGCCGCAGCCTGCGTGAGCATGTCGTAGGCAGGCTGAACGCGGTCCCAGCGATTGTCTCTGTCCATGGCGTAAAAGCGGCCGCAGATTGATGCGACGCGTCCCTTGCTAGAATCCAATAGTATTTTTTCCGCACGGATCAGCGAGGGAAGTGCGCTGCGTGGGGGTGTATCGCGGCCATCCAAGAACGCGTGCAGGTATATTCTAGGCGCGCGATTACGAATCGCCAGTTCAATCATGGCGATAATTTGGTCTTCGTGGCTGTGAATTCCACCGCCAGACATGAGCCCAAAAATGTGCAGCGCTGAATCGGCTTCTACGGACTTTTTCACGGCGCGGCATAGAGCTGGGTTTGAGAAGAAGTTGCCTTGTTCAATGTCTTTATCGATTCGAGTGAGGCTCTGGTAGACAACTCGCCCAGCGCCTAGGTTCATGTGACCTACCTCGGAGTTGCCCATTTGCCCGACTGGGAGCCCGACCGACTTGCCTGAAGTGTCGATCAGGGTGTGTGGTTTGCCGGCCCAAAGAGAATCCCACATCGGGCTGTTTGCACTATGGATTGCGTTACTGCTAGTTTCTTCGCGATGGCCCCAGCCATCCAAAATTAGCAGTAGTGCGGTCTTTTTCTTGCTGCTGTGGATATCGCTCATGGGGTGCTTCTAAGTCCTGTATTCAGCTTGCTGATGGAAGACATCATTATCCTTGAAAGCGATATTCATAGCGAGAAGCTTGGGCGATGCGAAAAATCTACTAATCATGATCTGGCAAGTTGATTTCGATGCCCTACTTGTCTGCCTGAGACCTTCTTAATGCCACAGGACACGTGTATACTTGCACCCCTTTTTTGCGGCGCTGCTCTTCGTAGGTAGGTGCGCAATCGCATTAGATAGAGCCGCTGGCGCGCGAGCCAGTTTAGAAATACTGAGAAGATAATGGCGCAATTTTTAGACTTTATTGGCAATCACCTCCTGCTATCCAGCCTTTGGTTGGTTTCGTTTGCGGCTATCGTCTTCTATCATCAGCGTACTGGCAGCAAAGGCGTAGGGCCACAGCAGGCGGTTATGCTCATCAATCGTAGCGATGCCATAGTCGTGGACGTTCGCGACAAGAAGGAGTTTGAAGCCGGGCACATTGTCGACTCTATTAACATTCCCCTTGCGAAAATAGATCAGCGGGTAACAGAACTGAAGAAGCATCAACAGAAGCCGGTAATCGTGGTCTGCAAGCTAGGCCAGCATTCTGGTGAAGCGGCAAAGAAGATTCAGACGGCGGGCCACGAGCAGGTCTATAAGCTGTCTGGTGGTGTGACTGAGTGGAAGGCTCAGTCCATGCCATTGGTCGTCTAGGCCTACTTAAGCCCACACAATAACTAGTTAACAGACTGTAAACACATAGGATCTATCATGGCAGAGAACGAAGGAAACACCCCAGAAACTGCGGCAGCACCCATTGCGGACCAGCCCGAAGGCCCACATTTCCAGTTGCAGCGCATCTATTTGAAAGATGCCTCTTTCGAATCTCCGCGCAGTCCAGCGGTATTCAAGGGGCAGTGGCAGCCGAAGATCAACTTCGACATTAAGACGAAAAGCTCGAAAATTGAGGATGACGTTTTCGAAGTGGTCTTGGTGTTAACGGTTGAGGCGACTATCGAGGAGGAGCCAGGCTTCATCGTTGAAGTGCATCAGGCTGGTATTTTCACTGCCAGAGCCTTCAGTGATGTTGAAGTGGAGCAACTATTGGCCACGGTTTGCCCGAATATCCTCTTTCCCTATGCCAGAGAAGCTATCGATTCACTGGTTGTGAAAGGTAGTTTCCCTGCACTCATGCTTGCGCCAATCAATTTTGACGCGCTGTATAAGCAGCAGAAACTCGCGACACAAGCTGATGCTAGTGGCGAAGCCCCGGCACCTGAGGCGACAAACTAAGCAGTTCAGTTGCCAGTAGCGAAGCCTAGCTGACGCCAGGCCTCAAAGACCACGACAGCCGCAGCATTGGAGAGGTTCAAGCTGCGACTGTCTGGCAACATTGGGATTCTGAGAAGGTTCTCTAGCCCTAGCTGTTCCCTAATATCCTCAGGCAAGCCGCGGGTTTCCGGCCCGAATACTAGAAAATCCCCTTTTTCGAAGCGGCATTCGCTGTAATGTAGCGTAGCCTTGGTGCTAATTCCGAACAGCCGTTTCTCGCTATGCTGACACATGAAGCCTTGCCAATTCTGGTATTGCGAAATACCGGCAAATTCATGGTAATCCAGGCCTGCCCGACGCATTCTTTTATCATCAAGCTCGAAACCATAGGGCTTTATCAAATGCAGGTGTGAGCCTGTGTTTGCCGTTAAACGGATAATATTTCCAGTATTTGGAGGTATTTCAGGCTCAAAAAGCACGATATTGATCAAAAATTCACCAGTTTAGTGGGTAGTGTTTACGTAACAATTGTTAAAGTCGAAACGATTCGAACTTCCTGATTTTTCAAAACTTTCCCTTTTTTGCCCTAGGTTTTATGACGTAGGCGCCACTTCTTCCCAAGCCTATACATATCATCCCTAGTTTATTTCACTGATTACGCTCTTTTGTTTTAGAATTTAGAGGCTTAAACGATACTCCTTTATAAGTTCCTTAAAGTTTTGGGCGCGTTTGCGTGCAAGACCGATTTTTGACCCCTAAAAGAAAGTAACACTTCAGGGTTTGCAGACTTTAGGCGATTGGCAGTAACCTTGCCGCGATTATGAAAGGGCGATAATGCAGTTTTTCAAGAAAAAAGCAAAGTCTAGCAGCCGAGTCGGTGTTCTCGTCAGTTCCGATCAGCTCGCTGTCGCCTGGATGGGGGAGCGTGATGGTGCCCCGTATCTTATTGCTTTTGAGCGAGTTGCCCTGCAATCAGAGGAGGATGCAGGCATGGCGCTGTCGAAACTCGTGAAAAGCATGAAGATCGAGGGTAAGGAATGCAGCTACGTCCTGAACCGAAAAGACTACAACCTGCACTTAGTCGAGGCGCCGGAAGTTGAAGCGAGTGAACTTAGAGCGGCTGTCAGGTGGAAGATCAAAGACCTTCTGGATATGAAGGTGGAAGACGCGGCAATAGATGTATTTCAGGTTCCAACGGACGCCTACCGCGGACGAAAAATGGTGTATGTGGTTGCAGCTTTGAAGTCCAAGATTAAGGGCATCGTGGAAATGGTGAATGAAAGCGGCCTAGAGATGGCTGTGATTGATATCCCAGAGCTGGTTATGCGAAATTTGTCCAGCCACTGTATTGACGATGAAAACGGTTTGGCTTTCATGGATTTGCGCCGTAATGGCAGCACTATGAACATTACTCGTCAGGGTGAGCTGTATCTGAGCCGACGAATCAACACGCAGCTAGACCCTAATATCATGCAATCCATCGAGTGGGAAAGCCTGAAAGACCGCCTTGCGCTAGAGATACAACGTTCGCTGGATTATTACGAAAGCCAGATGGGGCAGATTCCGATCAATCGTATCGTTATCGCTCAGCGTCAATATGATGGTGCCGCTTTGGCAGCTGAGTTGAATGACATGCTAAGCGCTGAGGTGAGTGTATTGAGTCTTAGCGATCATCTGAACAGCACCACAGAGTTGACTGCCGAAAGCCAGCAGATCGGCATGGCTGCCATCGGTGCGACTCTGAGAACTAACAAGAAATCTGGCAGATCAAGAAAACCCAAGCAGGAAGCTGCCTAATGAATCAGCAAATCAATTTATATTTGCCTGAATTCAGGGTGAAGAAAGACGCTCTGAGTGCCTTAGTTATGGGGCAAATTTTGGGCTTGATTGTTGCTGTGATGGTGTCAGTTACAAGCGTCGATATTTACACCGAGTGGGGACTGCGCGGCGAGTTAGCCAAGTTGAATGGGATTCTTCAACAAGAGACGGAAAAATCGAGCAAGCTGAGTGAGGTTTTGAGGAGGAGATCTCAAAATGCCGTATTGATCGATCGGCTCGATCAGGCTGAGGCGCAATTAGAAACCAGCCGTGAAATCCGTAGTTTTTTGAGTCAAGAAATAGCAGGGCAAGCAGTAGGTTTTTCAGAGCATTTTAAGGATATATCTCGAGCTAGCATTAGTGGGTTAAGTGTCTCGGAATTTTCTATTGGAAAGGGTGGTGAGGTGGTCAAATTAGCAGGCGACGTTCTCAGCTCGGCATTGGTTCCTCACTACGTCAGCCGCCTAGAGGACAGCAATAGTTTGATTCGAGGTTTGCAGTTTAGTCCTAGGATCTATCGCTCAGATGCCGGCAGTGAGATTTTTGAATTTGAGTTGAGTTCAGCGAATGAATGAGCAGCTGAAACAAAATCTGGCATTGCTGAGCAAGAGTTTCGAATTGCGGACACAAGCAGAAAAAGTCGCGATTGCGGCCGTGCTCATTTTCGGCCTAGTACTCGCCTACATATCGCTAATGTTTGACCCGTATCGATCAAGTATCGCGACATTAGAGGGTCAAATAGAGGGTGCCGAACGACAAATTCAAGTGCAGCAGGCTTCTTACGCTTCTATGGTTGCCCAGAGCCAGGAAGATCCTAATAAGTTTGCCAATGACCGATTGGCGGTTATAGCTAGAGAGCAAAGCAGGCTGAATGTTGATATTTTGAGATTGACAGAAAATTTCATTTCACCGTCTAATATGACAAGAATTTTGCAATCAGTATTAGAGCAGCAATCTGGATTGGAGTTAATCAGCTTTCAGAACAGTGCGGCGGTGCCATTGCGAGTCGGCGTCGTGGACGAGAATGAAGTGAATGGCCAAGTCTTTGAGCACGGGCTAGTGCTTGAGTTTCAGGGAGATTTTTTCAGTACCTTAAAGTATCTGCGCTTCCTTGAGGAAATTTCGGGCAGTTTTTTTTGGGACTCGGTTAGTTTTAAAAAAGTGGCTTGGCCTGAAGCCCTGGTGACGTTGGAAATACATACACTTAGTGCAAGTGAGGGGTTCCTAGGTGTTTAGAGTCCGCAATACAATTACGCTGTTTGTCAGTGTGCTTTTGGCAAGTACGAGCATGGCTGATGTCATCGATGGGGAAACACTAGTAGATCCAACTAGACC
>Ga0307986_10001714_pt1 | contig 15899 bp, 15 predicted proteins | sample EllFjometageno82_FD_203170 | JGI IMG/M metagenome (GOLD analysis project Ga0307986, IMG submission 203170) | Marine microbial communities from Ellis Fjord, Antarctic Ocean - #82 | ecosystem: Environmental > Aquatic > Marine > Unclassified | place: Southern Ocean | collected 2014-10-09
TATCAAGATATAAAAGATGATGAAATTATAGGTTTAAAATCAACTTCAATTAAATTTAAAAAAAACCCACATAAATTTTTAGTTATATGCTATTCAGTGTTTATTAATTGTATTCTATTAACTGGTATTTTAATGAAATTTAACTATCTATTTTTTATGTTTTTAATAATTCCTTTTCTTCATTTAACAATGTATCAAATAAAAAAATTACAGACAAATAATCCCAAAAATTGTTTTAATATTTTTAAAAGTAATAATATTTTTGGTTTTATAATTTTTATTAATATCTTAATCGGTAAGCTCTAAATTTATGGATAATATTACTATTCTAAAAAGGCTTTATAATGATTATACAAAAAGATATTTAAAACAAATACTTCTTTCTGTTTTTTTTTCAGTCCTATTGGCTGGAAGTACTTCTGCTGTTGCATACTTACTTGATCCTGCAATTAACAAATTGTTCATTGAAAAAGATCAAACATTAATTTATTTAATACCAATTTTTATAATCATTGCATTTGTTGTTAAAGGTGTATCTTTATTTTTAGCCAAGGTAATAATGATAGGTGTTTCTTTAGAAGTTAATAAAGATGTTCAAAGTCATATGATTAAGTCATTAATTAGAGCGGACACTCAATTAATTGATAATAAACATTCTGGTGAGTTCATAACACACTTAACTCACGATGTTACCATGATAACCAACTTGATTAGTACTGTAATATTAAGTTTGTTTAAAGATACATTTACTTTAATTGGATTGTTGACAGTAATGTTCTATCAGAATTGGAAGCTTTCATTAGTTGCTATGATAATGATACCTTTGGCTTCTTTGGCTGCAAAAACTTTAGGAAAAAGAATGGGTAAAGTTACAACTCAACAAATGGACAAAGTGGGAACTTTAAATACCTTCCTGATAGAAATGTTTAAAAACCATAAATTAATGAAAATTTTTCAAAATGAAACTTATGAATATAATAGGGCACAAAAATTTATTAATGACGTTAAAAAAAAAACAAAAAAAATTTTAGTTATATTTGTTAGAACATCACCAATAATGGAATCTCTTACAGGAATAATGATTGCTTGTTTAATATTTATTTCAGCTAAATTAGTAATGTCAAACGAACTAGACGTGAGTAATTTTTTTTCTTTTTTAGCTGCAATGATGTTGGCTTATCAACCCGTGAGATCTCTTGCTACACTTAATATTGCAATCAGCCAAGGACTTGCAGGTGCAAGAAGAATCCTGCCTATAATTGATCAAAAACATGAAGTTGATGACAAAGAAAATGATACTAATATTTCAGTAACAAAAGCCAATATAAATTTTAAAAATGTTACCTTTAGATATAATTCTTCAGAGTCTGAAGTTTTAAAAGATGTTAACTTAAATATTCTAGGTGGTAAAATGACCTCTTTGGTTGGACACAGTGGAGCTGGAAAATCTACTATTTTAAATTTAATTCCAAGATTCTTTGATTGTAATGTAGGTGACATAACTATTGATAATCAATCAATCTATTCATCAAAAATTCATTCTTTAAGAAAAAATATTTCTCTTGTAAGCCAAGATACAACTTTATTTGATGATACAATTAAAAATAATATAGCCTATGCAAAATTAGATGCTTCACAAGAAGAGATAGAAGAGGCTGCCAAATTTTCTTTTGCCAATGAATTTATTGAAAAACTACCAAATAAATATGACACTTTAATAGGAGAAAATGGAGTTAGGCTTTCTGGTGGAGAAAAACAGAGACTATCAATTGCAAGAGCAATACTAAAAAAAAGTCCAATTATATTGTTAGATGAAGCAACATCATCATTAGATGCTGAAACGGAAGATAAGATACAAAAAGCAATTACTTTTTTAACAAAAAATAGAACAACAGTGGTAATTGCCCATAGGTTATCAACAATCTTGAATTCTGATAGAATTTATGTGATTGAAGAAGGAAAAATTGTTGGAGAAGGAATACATGACGATCTATTAAAAGACTCTAGTATTTATAAGAATTTCTATGAAAAACAAATTAGAAAAGACTAATGCTACTAATCTATAGGATAGTAATAAATTTAATTTTAATCATATCTCCAATAATTATTTTATTTCGGTTATTTAAAAAAAAAGAAGATCCTATAAGATTTAAAGAAAAATTTTGTTTTTTTTCTAAAAAAAGGTCACAAGGAAAACTAATATGGTTTCATGGTGCAAGTGTAGGAGAAATATTAAGTGTGGTACCTTTAATTGAAAAATTAGAAAAAAATAAAAAAATAAATCAAATTTTATTAACTTCAAATACATTGAGTTCATCAAAAATTTTATCTAATTTAAAATTTAAAAAAACTATCCATCAATTTTTTCCTATAGATACTAATTATCATACCAAGAAATTTTTAGATTATTGGGAGCCTTCTAGCGCATTCTTTATAGATTCTGAAATATGGCCAAATATGATTACAAACATTAAAAATAAATCTATTTCATTAATACTTTTAAATGCAAGGGTAACAGTTAAAACTTTTAACAAATGGCAATTAATTAAATCAACAGCAAAAAATATTTTTCAAAAATTCGATGTATGTCTTTCTTCAAATTTTCAGTCAATAAAATATCTTAAATCTCTTGGTGCAAAAAAAATTAAATATATTGGTAACCTAAAATTTTCTCAATCAGAAAAAAATGAAGATTATTTAAGTAAAGATATAAAAAAATATTTTTTATCAAAAAAAATATTATGTGCGGCAAGTACTCATAATACAGAAGAAAAATTTTTTTTTATGGTACACAAAAAATTAAAGAAAAAACATAAAAACTTATTAACAATTATAATTCCAAGACATATCGATAGAAGTGAAAATATTATTAAAGAAATTAAAAATTTAAATCTTAAAGTTCACAATCATGATTCAAAAAATAAAATTGGTAAAGACACTGATATATATTTAGTAAATTCGTATGGCGAAACAAAATCTTTTTTTAAAGCTTGCAGGACTGTTTTCTTGGGAGGATCTTTGATTGAACATGGTGGACAAAATCCATTAGAAGCAGCAAGATATGGATGTAAAATTTTGCATGGTCCAAATGTTTCAAATTTTCGTGAGATATATGACTTGCTAAATAAATACCAAATATCTAATAAGATAACCAATACAAATGAAGTTATCAGTATAATAGATAAATTATTTAACAGCAAAAAAAATTCTCAAAATATAAAAATAAAAATCAAGAAATTAGGTGATAAAATTTTAAATTCAACATTAAAAGAGGTAAACTTTTTTGTTAAAAAAAATGAAGTTTAAAAAACCTAAATTTTGGGACTATAAAAAACCAAATATATTTTCTCTTTTATTGCTGCCTTTTACTATCCCAATTATTGTTAATAATTTTTTTAATCAATTAAAAAAAAAAAAAATCTCTAATAATGAAAATCCTAATTATCATAATCTAAGAACTATTTGTGTTGGAAATATTTATGTAGGAGGAACTGGCAAAACACCTTTTGCAATTAAGGTAAATCAAATATTAAAAAATTTAAAATACAGAACAATATTTATAAAGAAAAATTATGTGGAAAGTTATGATGAATATAAACTTTTAGAAAAATATGGAAATGTATTGTCTCACTCTAAGAGAATTAAATCTTTAATTGAAGCAAGAAAAACTAGTAATGTAGCTATTTTTGATGATGGCCTACAAGACAGCTCCATAAACTATGATTTAAAATTTGTATGCTTTAATACTAAAAACTTTATTGGCAATGGAATGCTAATACCATCTGGCCCTCTTAGAGAAAAAATTTCTAGTCTAAAAAAATATGATGCCGTTCTTCTAAATGGTAACAATGAGAACTTAGATAAGATTATTCCAAGAATAAAAAAACAAAATAAAGACATAAAAATATTTGAGTCCACTTATGTCTTGGCTAATATAAGTGAATTAGATAAAAAAAATAAATATCTCGCGTTTGCTGGTATAGGCATTCCAATGAACTTTTACACTATGCTTATTAATAATGGTATTAACATAGTTAAATTCTTACCGTATCCAGATCACTTTAAATATGATTATAGGGATATAGAAGAAATTACTAATATTGCAAAAAATATTAATGCAAAAATTATTACTACAGAAAAAGATTATTCAAGATTAAAAATATATAACCTTTTGCATACAAATAATATTCAATTTGTAAAAGTAGAATTAAAAATTAAAAATGAAGATAAATTAATTAATTTTATAAAGTCAAATATATGAAATCAATAAAATACTTCATTCAATTTTTAATAATTATAATATTTTTTTTGATATTCAAAATTTTAGGCTTGAAACTTGCTTCAAATATTTCAAGTAAGATCTTATCTTTGTTTGGCCCATTCTTTCGATCAAAAAAAGTGATAGAGTCAAATATATTTAAAGCATTTCCAGATTTGGACCATAATAGTGTTAAAAAAATTATTTATAAAATGTGGGGTAATTATGGAAGAATTTTATCTGAGTATGTTTTTCTAAAAAATTTTAGGAACTCTACCTTAAAGGATTATTTTACAATAGAAGGACAAGAAATTCTAAATAAAATAAAAGAAAGTAATCAACCTGTAATATTTGTTTCAGGACATTTTAATAACTTTGAATTAATGGCTATGCATATTGAAAAGTCAGGCATTAATCTTGCTGCCATTTATAGACCTCTTAATAATAAATTTTTAAATTTTATAATGGAAAAAATCAGAAAAAAATATATTTGTAAAAATCAAATAAAAAAAGGAATTTCAGGTACAAAACAGTTACTATCTTTTTTTAAAAAAGGTTCATCTATTGCATTAATGATTGATCAAAGGGTATCCCAAGGTATTAAATCTAATTTCTTTAACCATGAAGCTTTTACGACCACCATCCCTGCTCAATTTGTAAAAAAATTTAATTGTAAAATAGTACCTATTTACATTGAAAGAACAAACAATGTAAATTTTAGATTAACTATCCAGGAACCTCGTGAATATCACAATGATGAAACTATTGAATCCATTACACTGGATCTAAATAACTTGCTTGAAAAAATGATTTTAAAAAATCCTGGACAATGGATTTGGTCTCATAATCGTTGGAAATAAGTATAATTTTAAATGCTCTCTCTTTTTTTTGAGGCTTCTACATATGAGAAATATGGTTCCTGAAGCTCTACATTCCAATAGTTAAGTTCATCTAATTTTATTATTTTTCCAGATATAGCACAAATTACATGATCTCCTTCTTCAAGAACTTTAAAATTATTTGGTAAGTATTTTATTTTGGCTAATTTTTTATTCATTTTTAGTTTATACAGTATTACATGAAAGTTGGAATAATAGGAAGTGGTGGACGCGAACATTCTATCTGTCACACTTTAAGTAAATCAAAAAAGATTGATAAAATATACTGTTTTCCAGGCAATGCGGGCACAGCACAAAATGCAGAAAACATTAACTTAAATTTAGAAGATTTTGATGAAATCAAAAATTTTATATTATTAAATAAAATTGATCTAATTATTGTTGGCCCTGAAAAACCATTAGTAGATGGTATTGTAGATTTTTTAGAAGAACATCGTATAAAAGTATTTGGACCAAATAAAATTGCCTCGCAGCTTGAAGGTTCTAAAATTTTTACAAAGAAACTTTGTAAAAAATATAACATACCAACAGCTAAATTTGGGATTTTTAAAAATATTGCCCATGCTAAAAAATTTATAGAAACAACTAACTTTCCATTGGTCATAAAAGCTGATGGATTAGCCTCTGGTAAAGGTGTTTATATATGCGCTAATAAAGAAGAAGCTTATTTTTCAATTAAAGAAATATTTGAAGGTAAATTTGGTAAAGCAGAAAATTTACTTATTGAAGAATTTCTTGAAGGTGAAGAAATGAGCTACTTTATTATAAGTGATGGAAAAACAATAAAAAATTTTCAAACTGCTCAAGATCACAAGAGAGTGTTGGAAGGTGATAAAGGAAAAAATACTGGTGGGATGGGAGCCTACTCTCCTTCAAGGTTAATTAACGATGAGCTGGAAAAAAAAATATTAGACAAAATAATAAGACCAACAATAAAAGGATTAAAAGAAATTGGAACAAATTATAGAGGTTTTTTATATGCTGGTTTAATGATTATAAAAAATGAACCTTACTTAATTGAATATAATGTTCGAATGGGTGATCCTGAATGTCAAACTATTTTACCAAAACTTGATTCTGATTTATTAAATATATTCATTGCCTGTTGTGATGAAAAATTAGATATGACAGAAATAAAATGGCATAATAAAAAAAGTTTATGCATCGTTTTGTGCTCAAAAGGATATCCTGATAAATTTAAAAAAAATGTTTTAATTAAGAATCTTAATAAGATTAAATTAGATAACGGTGATTACTGTTATCACGCCGGAACAAAAAGTAAAAAAAAAAAAATATACGCAAATGGAGGACGTGTTTTAAATTTTGTTAGCATGTCTGAAGATTTTAATAATAGCAGAAATAGAATATTTGATTTAATAAAATTGTTAAATTGGGAAGATGGTTTTTTTCGAAAAGATATTGGCAATAAAGTAATAGATAAATGAGAATCATAGCAGGGAATTTCAAAGGTAAAAAAATTCTTGAACCTAAGAATAAATTGACAAGGCCACTTAAAGATTTAACAAAAGAATCAATTTTTAACATAATTAAACATTCTAATAAATTTATGGTAAGTATAGAAAAATCTAATATATTAGATTTATTTTCAGGAGTCGGTTCTTTTGGATTAGAATGTTTGTCAAGAGCGAGCTCAAATGTTTTTTTTATTGAAAATTACAAAGAAGTACTACCTGTCTTAAAAAAAAATATTACTAATTTAAATTGTTCAAATAATTCTAAAGTAATTGAGAAGGATATATTTAATCAATTTGATTTTCATAGTCTAAAGATGAAGTTTGATATTATCTTTATGGATCCTCCATATAAAGAAAAAAATTTACAAGTATTATTAGAGAAGATAACTGATTCAGGTATATTAAAAAAAAAAGGCATAATTGTCATTCACAGACATAAGAAGGAAAATGATAAATTTCCTAATAATTTCAATATAATTGAACAAAAAACATATGGTATTTCAAAAATTATTTTTGGAAATTATTCTTAAATTAAAAAATTTTTTGTTTCTTTTTTAATTAATTCTACAGAAGGTTGATCGTAAGGATTGATTTTTAAAGCTCTACCAATAAGAATTGTTTCTAAAATAAAAAAACAAAAGAGTTCACCTAAAGTTTTTTCATCTCTAATTGAAATTTCAAAACTTCTAAATGGTATATTCTTTTTTGAAAAAACTCTTTCAGTAGCTAATTTTTGAGAAAACATTATTTGATTCGTATCTTTATTTTGTAAATACAAATGTGAAGAAAGAATTTGTTTATTAATAATTTTAGTTGAATTGTTTTCTTTTACATAAAAAAAAGTGAAAAAATTATTTTTAGGACCATCAAGATAGAATTGCATAAGACTATGATTATCTTTTGGCATAGAGGAAATTATTGGTAGAATCCCTCCTCTTTTTTTTCCTAAGCTTTCAGCAATTAATTGTTGATACCACTTGAATAAATTTTCTGATTTTTCATCATAATTGAGAATAATGGAATTGAATTTTTTTTGTTTTAAAAAATATAGTGTATTACTCACATTTGACGTTAATAAATTTATAAAATTTTTATTTTTAATTAAGTTATTTATTTGTTTAAATTTTTTTATATCTAATCCCATCAATTCAGCGGGCAACATACCTACTTCAGATAATACAGAATATCTTCCTCCTATAAAATTATTATGATGAATAATCTCAGCTTTTAATTTTTTGGCAAGTAACCATAAATAACTTTTTTTGTCCTCTGTGATGAATACATTTTTATCTTTTTTTTTAATAATAATGTTTGCATTTGATATGGTTTCAAGTGTGCTTCCTGATTTTGAAACTATTAAATTAAAATAGATTTTTTTTTTATTAGAATTAATTTTTAATTTAATATTGTTAACAAAATAAAAATTTTTTTTTATTTTGTTCTTTAAAAAATCATAAATAGCTTCTGTTCCCAAAATTGAACCACCCATTCCAATAATTCTTACATCAAAATATTTTTTTAGTTTTTTAATAATTTTATTACTATAATTATTTCTATAATTTGTGCTTAATGATTTATATATTTCTGTATTTTCTTTTAAAAATACATTTAGATCGTTTTTTATTTTTTTACTATTTTTTTTATTTAAAAAATTTTTAAAATTAATATTTTTCGTTAACATTAATTATTTTTAATTTTTTCCATTATAATTTTTTCTAATGGCCCATTGGTTGTTTTAATACTTATGTCAGTATTAATTGAAGTTACACCTTTATCTGGCAAAACTTTAAAATCAATTTCTTCTTCTTTATTTTTTTTTTTCAATGTCTGAGGTATTGGTAATTTTTCAAATTCAGGAGGTAATACCAAGGGATTTTTTTTTTTCACCAAAAATTCATCAGAATTATTTTTTTTTTTTCCAGTTAATCCATCTCGTACGTTCTGACATGCCCCTAAGGCAATTAGAATTATAAATAGATAAAATAAATTTTTAGCTAGATTGTTCATTTTTTTTATTATTAGAAAATGTTTCAGCATAAATAAGGCATATCACACCCATTGTAATAAATATATCTGCAACATTAAAGACAAACCAATGATAATTATTTACGTGAAAATCAATAAAATCTGGAACTGCTGAATAGTAAATTCTATCAAAAAGATTTCCTAATGAACCACCAAATACAAGGATTAGAGAGTATTTTTTTAAACCATTGCTCTTTATAATCATGAACAAAATAACAAGAGTTATAACTACTATCACTAAGCTAATTAAATTATAGATAGAATTGTCCCCAAAAGAAAAAAGCCCAAAAGCTATTCCTTTGTTCCAAATTAAATATAAATTTAAATATGATGTTAAATATATATCTACAATATTTTCTAGCTCAGCTATTTTAAGAATATAAGTTTTTGTTATTCTGTCTGCTAAAAAAATAATCAAAATAATTATAGAATTTATTAATATATTTTTAAAATTTATTTTCATATATGCAATTTAATTTGGATGTCTTTCACATTGGTTTTTACTTATTTTCCAGCAAACTGGACATTTACTTCCTTCTGCTTTTTCTGTTTGAACACTTATTCCTTCTGTGGTTGTTTCTTCAATTTTTGCAGCAGAGGTAATACATATCTCTGAAAAATTTACATCTTTTGTAAATTCAAATATTTTTTTACTTAAATTAATTGTTAAATTTGCTTCAAGACTTGACCCAATCTCTTTACTTGCTCTTTTTGCTTCAATACTGATATTACAAACATCTCTTATTTTTTTTAATTCTATCCATTTTTCATTTATTTTTTTGTTTTCAAATGATTTTGGAAATTTTATAAATTTTTCTAGATGAATACTTTTTTTATCTTTATTTATTAACATAAAAATTTCTTCCGTTGTAAACGAAAGTATGGGAGCAAACCATTTAATCAAAGATTCAATAATAATATTTAATACAATAATGCAGCTTTTTCTTTTTTCTGAATTTTTTGAATCACAATACAAAGCATCTTTTCTTATATCAAAATAAAAAGCTGATAAATCCACAGTACAAAAATTTAATAATTCTTTATAAAGATTATGAAAATCATATGTTTTAAAATAATTTTTATAACTTTCATTCAGTTCATAAACTTTATGAAGCATATATTGTTCTAATTCTGGTAATTGATTTAAATCTAGTTTTTCAATATCAATTTGTTTAAAATCATCATTAAGATTTCCCAATAAATACCTAAATGTATTTCTAATTTTTCTATAAGAGTCTGCATGTTGCTCCAAAATAGAAAAATCAATTCTCAAATCTTCTTCATAATTTGACGAAGCTACCCATATTCTTAAAATATCTGCTCCATATTTTTTTAAAATATCTTCAGGAGCAATTACATTCCCTACAGATTTTGACATCTTAAGACCTTTGCCATCAACTACAAAACCATGAGATAAAATTGACTCATATGGTGCTCTTCCTCTTGTTCCACATGACTCTAGTAGTGATGAATGAAACCAACCTCTATGCTGATCTGATCCTTCCAAATACATTGACGCTGGCCATTGAAGATCTTCTCTTTTTTCTAAAACAAATGCATGTGTGCAACCGCTATCAAACCAAACTTCAACTATGTCACTTGTCTTATCGTAATCTTCTGCTTTATATTTTTCTCCTAAAAATCTTTGTGGATCATCAGAAAACCAACAATCAGAACCTTCTTTTTCATAAATACTTGCAATATTTTCATTTACTTTGTCATCAACTAAAATTTCTTTCGTAGTTTTGTGTACAAATATTGGTAATGGAACCCCCCAAACTCTTTGTCTCGAAACGCACCAGTCAGGTCTTGTTTCGATCATTGCCTTTATTCTCTCCCTTCCTTTGTTTGGATAAAATGTAGTGTCATCCAGAGCTTTTAATGCTTTTTTCCTTAAACCATGACTTTCCATCGAAATAAACCATTGGGGAGTTGCTCTATGAACTAGTGGAGCCTTTGATCTCCAGGAGTGCGGATAAGAGTGAATAAGCTCTCCATTCGAAAGTAATTTTTTTTGTTCCTTCAATTTTTTAATTACTATTGGGTTTGCTTTAAAAATATGTACTCCGTCAAATGAAGGTATATTTTTTGTATATTTTCCATCTCCATCAACTGTTTCTATGGCTTTAATTCCATGATTAAGACAAAGGTTAAAATCGTCAGGACCATGGCTTGGTGCACAATGAACAATACCTGTTCCTTGCTCTGTTGTAACAAACCTTGCCTCCAACATTGGAATATCATCTTTATACCCAAGGTCTAAAAAAGGATGTTTACAAACTGTTTCTTTAAATTCTGTTCCTTTAAATTTTTTAATTTCTTTATAGTTCTTAATATCACAATCTTTAATGACAGAGTCTAATAGCGCTTCTGCAATTACTATTTTTCTATCTTTAAAATCTCCATCATCATTTATTTTAATAATCAAATAGTCTAAGGCTTCATTGTAAGCTAAGGCTTTGTTTGCTGGTATTGTCCAAGGTGTTGTCGTCCAAATAATAATATCTGTTTCCTCAAGTTCTTTTAAGTTTGATTTTTTAACAGAAAAGGCTGTATAGATTGTATCTGATTTATGATCTTGATATTCAACTTCAGCATCTGCTAATGCAGTTTTTTCTACTGTGGACCATAGAACAGGTTTAAAACCTTTGTAAAGACTTCCTTCTTTTAAAAACTTACCAAGTTCTCTTACAATTTGTGCCTCAGCATCAAAACTCATAGTAGTATAATGATTTTCCCAATCTCCAACAACACCTAATCTCTTAAATTGTGTTTTGTGAACTTCAATCCATTTTTCTGCAAAAGCCCTACATTCTTTTCTAAATTCTGTTATTGGAATTTCATTCTTATTTTTTTTATTTTTTTTATATTGTTCTTCAATTTTCCATTCGATTGGTAATCCATGACAATCCCATCCTGGGACATAAACTGAGTCTTTTCCATCCATTTGATGAAATTTAACAATTATATCTTTTAAAATTTTATTTAAAGCTGTACCCATGTGAATATTTCCATTTGCATATGGAGGACCATCATGGAGTATAAATTTTTCTTTATCTTTGTTTAACTTTCTTAATTCTTTATAAAGATCAATTTTTTTCCAATATTCTAAGATCTCAGGCTCTTTATTCTGTAAATTAGCTTTCATTGAAAAAGCAGTTTTAGGTAAGTTTATATTTTCTTTGCTCATATCAATTTTTTTTTGCTATCTTTAGATCGCTTTGAATTTGTCTTCTTAGTTGACTAACATTCTTAAATTTTTTTTCTTTTCTAATAAATTTTATGAATTCAACTGATAAATACTTATTATAAAGATTTCCAGAAAAATTAAAAATATGGGCTTCTAATAAAATTTTTTTTTGGTTAAATGTGGGTCTATAACCAAGGTTTACGATCGCTTTTAGAGGTTTCTTGGAATTTTTTTGATGAACCATAGCCACATATACACCTGGCATGGCTATAACATAATCTTTGATATCTATATTGCAGGTAGGAAAACCAATTTTTTTACCTTCCTGTCTGCCCTTTTGAACAATTCCTTCTATTAACCAATTTCTACCTAACAATTTATTAGCTTTTTTTAAATCTCCTTTTTCTAACAGAGATCTAATATATGTTGAGGATATAATCTTTTTATTTAATATTAACGCTTGTGGTTTTATTATTTTATAATCATAAGTTTTTTCATTTTTAACTAATTTTCTAACATCCCCTGTTCTTTTGTTCCCAAATCTAAAGTTATTACTAACAAATATATATTTTGCTTCTAGTTTTTTAGATAAAATTTCTTTAATAAAAAAATCAGCTTTTATTTGTGAAAATTTTTTATCAAATTTTTTAGTAATTAAAAAATCTACTCCTAGAGATTCCAATATTCTATTTTTTTGATTAATATTTGAAATTCTAAAATTTTTAAAATTCTTATTAAAAAACATTTTAGGCATTGGTTCGAAAGTCAAAACACCAACATTCAACTTGAATTTTTTTTTATAATTGTTTGCTAATTTAAATAATTTTTGATGTCCTTGATGAACTCCATCAAAATTTCCTATCAAAATTATTGATCTTTTATGATTTTTAGAAACATTAAAATTTTTATACAATTTCATATTTTTACCATTTAAGTTCACTTTGAATAAAATTCACAATAACTTTATATTTTTTTGATACTATTATTATTCCTTCTTCTTTGATTTCATCTTTATGAATACCATTTGAAACTAACAAGGAGTCATAATTTAAAAGATTGGCTCCTTTAATATCTGTATTTAAATTATCACCAATTGATAAAACTTTTTTATTTTTATTATCAATTGCTTGATTATAAACTTCAGAATAAGGTTTTCCAAAATGTACAACATTGCCTCCCATTTTTTCATATACTTGAGCAACAGACCCAGCACACAATTCTCTTTTATTACCTTTATCTACAATTAAGTCAGGATTAGTGCAGATCATTTTTTTATTGAGATGCTCTTTGAATAGTTCTTTATAGTAATTTAAGTCATCTTCTTTATCTTCAAACAAACCTGTACATAATAAATAATAGCTTTCATTAATGTCTTTTGCTTTATTTTTTTCAAAATCTAAAAATAAATCAAAATCTCTAGGAGGTCCTATATGATAAAATTTTTTATCTAAATAATTTTTTTTTAAATAGTTTAATGCTGCTTCTCCAGATGAATAAACTTTATCTCTGATTATTTTTTCCATACCCATTTTTTCTAAAGTTAATTGAACACTCTTATTGGGCCTTGGGGCATTAGTTAAAAGAACATATTTTTTTTTAGCTTTACTAATCTCTTCTAAAGCTTCAATTGCTTTTTGATGAAGAACAATTCCATTATGAATTACTCCCCATAAATCTATATAAAATATGTCATAATTATCTATAATCGATCTCAATCCTTCATTATCTAAATTTTTGGTCATTAGATGAGGTATAGCTCATAAAAAACACAATTTCTCAGGTTTTTTGATTAACATATTTTTTTTTCTTAACCTTGAAATAGTGTGGCTAGTAGCTATATGAGTCGCATATTAAAAGGAGAATTTATGAAATTTAAACCGTTACACGATAGAGTTTTAATAGAAGTTTTGGACAGCAACGAAAAAACAGCTGGAGGAATAATTATCCCTGATACAGCACAAGAAAAACCTCAGGAAGGTAAAGTCATTGCAATTGGCGGTGGTGCAAAAACTGAAGATGGAAAATTAATTCCAATGGATGTCAAAGTTGGTGACAAAGTTCTTTTTGGAAAATGGTCTGGAACTGAAATAAAAATCGATGGTAAGGAATACAGCATAATGAAAGAATCTGACATTATGGGTATTTCAGCTAAATAATTTAATTTAAAGGAGAATATAAAATGGCAAAAATTATAAAATTCGACTCTGAGGCAAGAGCCGCAATGATAAGAGGTGTTGATATACTTGCAAACACTGTAAAAGTTACACTTGGACCAAAAGGTAGAAACGTTGTTATAGATAAATCTTATGGTGCACCAAGAATTACTAAGGATGGTGTTACAGTTGCTAAAGAAATAGATTTAGAAGATAAATTTGAAAACATGGGTGCTCAAATGGTTAAAGAAGTTGCTAGCAAAACAAATGAGGAAGCTGGTGACGGAACAACTACAGCAACTATTTTAGCACAAGCAATAGTTAAAGAAGGCGTAAAATATGTAACTGCTGGAATGAATCCTATGGATGTTAAAAGAGGAATAGATGCAGCTGTTGAACATGTTAAAGCTAATTTAGTAGCATCAGCAAAAAAAGTAAAAGATACTGATGAGATTGCACAGGTTGGAACAATTTCAGCTAATGGTGATAAAGAAATTGGTAACATGATTGCAAAAGCGATGCAAAAAGTTGGTAATGAAGGTGTTATCACTGTTGAAGAAGCAAAAGGAATAGAAACAGAGTTAGATGTAGTAGAAGGTATGCAGTTTGATAGAGGATATCTATCTCCGTACTTTATTACTAATGCTGATAAAATGACTACTGAATTAGAAAATCCTTTTATTCTATTGCATGAAAAAAAATTAACTAACTTACAACCAATGGTTCCATTATTGGAAGCTGTCGTTCAGGCTGGAAGACCACTAATGATTATTTCAGAAGACGTTGAGGGCGAAGCTCTTGCAACGCTTGTAGTAAATAAACTTAGAGGTGGATTAAAAGTAGTTGCAGTTAAAGCTCCAGGTTTTGGTGATAGAAGAAAATCAATGCTTGACGATATTGCAATCTTAACTGGTGGTCAGGTTATTTCTGAAGACATTGGTATTAAACTTGAAAATGTTAAACTTACAGACCTTGGATCTTGTAAAAGAATAAAAGTTGATAAAGATAACAGCACTATAATTAGTGGTAGTGGTAAAAAATCTGAAATTGAAGCTAGATGTTCTCAAATTAAACAACAAGTTGATGAAACAACTTCTGATTATGACAGAGAAAAACTTCAGGAAAGACTAGCAAAACTTGCTGGTGGAGTTGCTGTAATCAAAGTTGGTGGTGCAACTGAAGTAGAGGTAAAAGAGAGAAAAGATAGAGTTGAAGATGCTCTTAATGCAACTAGAGCTGCTGTCCAAGAGGGAATAGTAGTTGGTGGTGGTTGTGCTCTTTTATACGCTTCACAAGATTTGGACAAACTTAAAGTTAAAGGTGATGATCAAAAAGCTGGGGTTACTTTAGTAGCTAAAGCTTTACAATCTCCTATTAGACAAATCACTTTAAATGCTGGAGTTGATGGATCTGTTGTAGTTGGAAAATTACTTGAGCAAAGCAAAAAGAATCAAGGTTATGACGCTCAGAATGAAGAGTACTGCGATATGTTTGCAAAAGGTATCATAGACCCTGTTAAAGTTGTTAGAACAGCTTTACAAGATGCTGCTTCAATAGCTGGATTACTTGTAACTACAGAAGCAATGGTTGCTGATAAACCAGACGATAAAGATGCTGGTGGTGGTGCAGGTGGAATGCCTGGTGGCATGGGTGGCATGGGTGGCATGGGTGGCATGGGTGGCATGGGTATGTAAGACTCATTTCATTTTTGAAATATTCAAAAACCCCAACGGTAGCAATACTTTTGGGGTTTTTTTTATGTCTGCACTATAGATGAACAAATAGATGAACGTTAGATGAACAATATTATTTTATAAAAGACGCATACCCCCCAAAACTCAAAAATAATACAGTCACTACTTTAAGGGATCTGTTCGTTCAATAGAGTCGTTTTAATTT
>Ga0307986_10001715_pt1 | contig 15894 bp, 15 predicted proteins | sample EllFjometageno82_FD_203170 | JGI IMG/M metagenome (GOLD analysis project Ga0307986, IMG submission 203170) | Marine microbial communities from Ellis Fjord, Antarctic Ocean - #82 | ecosystem: Environmental > Aquatic > Marine > Unclassified | place: Southern Ocean | collected 2014-10-09
ATTTTTCATCAACTTGTTCTTTTTGATATCCAGCAATTGAGAATAACTTATACATCAATTCAGGTACGTGATTTCTAATTGCACCAGAAGATAGTTCTATCCCATTACAAACAATATCGTATTGGTAGGCTTTAATATTAAGTGGGTTATCAAAGTCAATATCTTTTATGTCACCTTGAGGCATTGAAAATGGATTATGACTAAATTCAATTTTATTAGTTATTTCATTTTTTTCAAACATTGGATAATCAACAATCCAACAAAACGCAAAAGTATTATCATCAATTAATTCTAAATCCTTAGCAATTTTGTCTCTAGCTAGAGAAGTTATTTTTTCCACTTCATTTATTTTTCCACAAGCAAAGAATATACTGTCTCCTATTTCGGCTCCAGTGATTTTCATAATTTCTTCTAAGGCTTCTTTAGAGAAAAATTTTCCCACCGGTCCTTTTGCTGAAAGATTTTCTTCTTTTTCAATTGTAAAATAAGCAAGACCTGATGCACCCTGTTCTTTGGCCCACTTGTCAATATTATCAAAAAAACTTCTAGGTTTATCTTTTGTATTTTTTGTAACTATACATCTTACTTTAGAGCCAGATTTTACTAGCTTTTTAAATATTTCAAACGTGACATCATCACGGGTAAAAATACTTGATAAATCAGAAATTATTAATGGGTTTCTTAAATCCGGTTTATCCGATCCATATTTAAGCATAGATTCTTCATACGGTATTCTTGGAAATTTTTCATACATTAATTTTTTTGATGAAAAATTTTTAAAAACATTGACTATTAATTTTTCAACAACTTGAAAAACATCTTCTTGTTCAACAAAAGACATTTCTAAATCCAACTGATAAAATTCACCTGGACTTCTGTCTGCTCTTGCATCTTCATCTCTAAAACATGGTGCTATTTGAAAATATTTATCAAAACCAGAAACCATTATAAGTTGTTTAAATTGTTGTGGAGCCTGTGGCAGTGCATAAAATTTTCCAGGATTTAATCTACTTGGTACTAAAAAATCTCTTGCACCTTCGGGGCTAGAAGATGTTAATATTGGCGTTTGAAACTCCAAGAAACCAAGTTTAGACATCTCACTTCTAATAAAAGAAATAACTTTTGACCTTAAAATAATATTATCATGTATTTTTTTTCTTCTTAAGTCTAAGAACCTGTACTTAAGTCTAATTTCTTCAGCATATTCTTGATCACTAAAAACTGGCATTGGTAGCTCTTTGCAAGTACCAAGGACTTCAAATGAATTTATATTAACCTCTATTTCTCCAGTTTGGAGATCAGTGTTAATGGTCTCTTTTGTTCTCTCAACAACCTTGCCATTTATTTTAATTACGCTTTCTAATTGTATTTTTTCTAAAGATTTAAAATTATCGTTACTCTTATCTATAATACACTGAGTCATCCCATAATTGTCTCTTAAATCTATAAATAATAAATTTCCGTGATCTCTTTTTTTGTTTATCCAACCTGACAAAACAACATCTTTACCGCTGTTATCTATTGTTAAATCATTACAAGTATTTGTTCTATATTTATTCACTTATTCCTCAAGAGCTTCATTTATAATTTTAAAATCGATTGATTTTTTTTTTTTTAAACTAATCTTGTCAATTTTATATATGAATTCAAATATTTTTCCATACGATCTCTCAATTCTTTTAATAATAAAGTCAATTAGCTTCTTATCTAAAGTAATTTGTCTATCTGATAAATTTTTTAGTATCAGCGCAAACATTAGCTCATCATCAGGGTTTTGAATATTTGCAAAAAGACAGTTTTTAGTTCTAGATCGAAGATCTTCTAACTGAAAATTGATCTCAGATATTGGTTTAGTTGAAGTGATTATCAAAAACTTATTATCTAGATCAATTATATTAAAGAGAGAATAAATCAGCTTCTCATTTATATTTAAATTTAAATCTTCCAAAACTATATTTTGGTAAGGTTTAATAAATTTAAGATTTTCATCATTTAATGAATTAATATCAACCTTAATACCATTAAACTTTTTCAAAAAGATATTTACTAAGTGAGTTTTTCCTGAAAATTTTTCACCATTAATGTTTAAAAAGTTTTTTTCCCATCTTGGCCATTTGTTGATCACTTCAAAAGCATAGAAATTACTTTTTCCAACATAAAAATCATCATCTTTAAAGTTTTGTTCATAATCAAAATCTAACAATAATTGATTTAAACTTTTCATTTTATTGTCCAAATATTATTTTCTATTTCTAATTCAAGGTTTTTTTTTCTCATATCATTTAAAAATATATTAGGTGTGCCATTATAAGTAATTTTATACTGAATGATCTCACTATTAAAATTCAAGATATTAAAGTCAGATACTAAATCTAAACTATCAAGTGCCTGTTCTAACTTTATAATTTTTTTTGTTTTTTTTGAATTAATATATATTGTTATATGAAGTTTTATTGATGTGTTGATTTCATTATTTTTTTTCCATTGATCTTCATAAAGTTGCTTTAAACTTTTAACAATTTTAGAAAAGTCACCCTCATTTATAATGTCAATTTTAGGGTAGTTTTGGTTTTGAATTTTTAGCGAATTGTTTAAATTAATTTTTGAAAGTGTTCTTATACCGTTATCTTCTTTGTATATTATTAAAATTATACTATCATTAATATCATATTTATTAATTAAATTTGAAAAATCATAAGTTTCAATGTCTTTGGGCGTTCTTTGCAATTCTATTAAATCTTCGATGTCTTCACTTGGTAACAAGTAATTTAATAAATCATAAGAGTTTTTTTGTTCATTCCATTTATCGTAAAAAATATTATTATTAAAAAGATAAATATTATTGTCTTTAGTTTCTACAAGGATAGGAAATAATAAGACCTTGTTTCTCTTTGGTATTGATGGAAAAATATTTTCATTTTCTAAAAATTTAAAAACTTTTTTTTTATTAAACGTTGTTTCTAAATTTGCAAAATATTCATTATTTATAAATTTTTCATCACTAATTGTAAAAGAATCAATCATGCCTTTAAGTTCTTTGATTGAAACATTTTTAATCTTTTTTCTATCACCAGAAGTTGTAATCATTGAAATCAAATCAGAAAAGGAAGTTTGAAACCCTTTATCAATTACACTATTTTTTTCAAAATTTAGTTCAAATGGAGAGGATATTTCTATATTAGATACTTTAAATGCATTTGCATTTGAATAAGTTGTGGAAAAAAATACTATTAATAGAGCGAATAAAATAAAATAAATATATACATTCAGTAATTTATAAAATTTATTAATTATTTGCATATATTATACTAATGAAAAAAGAAAAATTTACCTATGAAAAAAGTGGTGTAAACATAAATGCTGCTGATAATTTTGTTAAATTTATATCGTCAATATCATCAAATAATAAAGGCAAAAAAAAGTTTAACAATATTGGTGGATTTGGTTCTATAACTAATATTCCAAAAAATCTTAAAAATCCTAAAATTGTAGCTTGCACTGATGGTGTTGGCACAAAGGTAGAGATAGCCAATTTGCTTAACAAATATGATACAATTGGTATTGATTTAGTTGCAATGAGCGTAAACGATCTCATTGTTCAAGGAGCAAGACCACTTTTATTTTTAGATTATATTTCTATTAACAAAATAGATTTAAATAAATTAAAATCGATTCTTAAAGGAATAGTAAAAGGCTGCGAAATATCCAACTGCGAATTAGTTGGTGGAGAAACAGCAGAAATGCCAGGTACTTATGAAAAGGGTAAATTTGATATTGCAGGTTTTGCCGTAGGATTGGTTGATGAAAAAAAAATGCTTATCAAAAAAAATATTAAAAAAAATGATTTGGTACTAGCTGTACCATCAAGTGGTGTTCACTCAAATGGTTATTCTTTAGTTAGACATGTTCTTAAAAATAAAAAAATTAATTTAAAAAATAATTCTTTTTTAAAAAAAGAATTGCTAAAACCTACAAAAATTTATGTAGAAGAAGTTTTGAATTTAATTGATAACAATCTTTTAAGTGGATGTGCGAATATTACAGGTGGTGGCCTAGCAGATAACATTAAGAGAGTTATTCCAGATAGATTAGTAGCTGATATTGATCTAAATAAAGTTAAAACAAAAAAAATTTTTAAATGGTTAAAAGAAAATAATATTGAAGATAAAGAAATGTTGAAAACATTCAATTGTGGGGTTGGTTTTTGTTTAATAATTAATCCTAAAAATTTAAATAAAATCACTAAATTTTTTACAAAAGAATTTAAACCCTATGTAATTGGAAAAATAACTGTAGGAAAAAATAAAGTTAAACTTAGTGGTAAAATTGACTGGTCTTAAAAAGATTAAAACAGCAGTTTTTATATCTGGAACTGGAAGTAATTTAAAAAATTTAATAAAGTTTTCTAAGGTAAAAAATTCATCTATATCAATTAATTTAATTTTTTCGAACACTCCTAAGGCCAAAGGCTTAAGATTTTCAAATCAATTTAATATTAAAAAATATATATCAAGTTTTAAAGACCCAAAAATAGCTGAAAAAAAAATATTAAATTTGTTAAAAAAAGAAAATATAAAATTTATTTGTCTTGCTGGTTTTATGAAGATCTTATCTAAAAATTTTATTAAAAATTTTAAAGGAAAAATAGTTAATATTCATCCATCTTTACTGCCAAAGTACAAAGGGCTTGATACCCATATCAAAGCTATACAAAATAAAGATAGGGTAGCAGGTTGTACCGTTCATTTTGTAACTGCAAAAATTGATTCTGGAAAAATAATTCTACAAAATAAAGTTAAAATTTCAAAGAAAGATACCCCTACTTCTTTGGCTAAAAAAGTTCTGAAGCAAGAGCACAAGCTCTACCCAGCAGCTATAAAAAAAATATTTAATTAATCTTTAAAGAAAAAATCAATCTCTATTTTAGCGTTTTCAACACTATCAGAACCATGTACAGAATTTTTATCAATGGAAATTCCATATTTTTTTCTTATAGTTCCTTCTGCAGCATCTTCTGGTTTAGTCGCACCCATTAATTCTCTATTTCCCAAAACTGCATTTTCTTTTTCCAGCACCATTACAACTATCGGTCCTGAAGACAAATAAGCGCATAAATCATTATAAAAAGCTTTTGTTTCATGAACTTTATAAAATTGTTCTGCTTCAGCTTTAGCTATCTGAATTTTTTTTTCTTTCACAATTTTAAATCCTTTATCTATAAACATTTCTTTGATTTCATTGTCTAAATTTCTTTCAACCGCGTCCGGTTTAATGATTGATAGTGTTTGTTCTGTATTACTCATAATTATCCTCTATTAGTTGATTTAATAATCTTACTCCATAGCTAGTCGCGCCACCTGAATTTAAAGCACCACCATATTTTGAAAATGCCATACCAGCAATATCTAGGTGAGCCCAAGGTGTTTTATTTAAAATGAATCTTTGTAAAAACTGTGCTGCAGTTATAGATCCTGCACCACCTACATAATTTATATTTTGCATGTCTGCATTTTTTGAGTCTATAAGTTTGTCAAAATTTTTATGTAAGGGCATTCTCCACAATTTTTCTTCCACTTTGTCACCTGCTTCTAATAATTGTTTTGACAATTTATCATCGTTTGAAAATAGGCCCGCATATTCAGAGCCCAATGAAACTATAATAGCACCAGTTAAAGTTGCTAAATCAACCATAAATTTTGGTTTAAATTTTTTCTCAGTAAAAGTTAGAGCATCCGCTAAAACTAATCTACCTTCAGCATCCGTATTTAATATTTCTATTGTCTTGCCACTGTAAGATTTAACAATATCACCAGGCCTTTGGGCGTTACCACTCACCATATTCTCAACAAGTCCCACAACCCCAACAACATTTATTTTTGCTTTTCTTAATGCTAAATTTTTCATTAAGCCCACCACTGTAGCTGAGCCCGCCATATCATAGGTCATATCCTCCATAAATTTTGCTGGCTTTAATGAGTAACCACCAGTGTCAAAACAAACTCCTTTTCCAACAAAAGCTAAAGGATTAGAATTATTTTTTGCTCCATTCCATTCCATTGTTACAAGATATGATCCTCGAATACTTCCTTGTCCTACACCAAGTAAAGCGTTCATTCCAAGTTTTTTTAATTTTTTTTCATCATATATATTAATTTTTAATCCAAATTTTTTAAGTGTATTTATTCTTTTTGCATATTCATCTGGATGTAAGATGTTCCCTGGTTCAGACACAAGGTCTCTTGCAAAAAAACTTCCCTCTTCTAGGGCTTTAAATCTTAAATGATCTTGGGTGGATATTTTATTCTTTTTTCCTATAACGTTTATAGAAACAATTTTTTTATTTTTTTTTGACTTATAGATATTAAATTCATATGATTTTAATTTAAGTCCATGCAAAAAATAACCTATAAAATTTTTAATTTCATTATTAACTGTATCTGAATTTATGAAATATTCTTTTTTCTTATCATAATTAATATAATTATGAAATTTAGCACCCAAATTTTCTATGTCTGATATTTTTATATCTTTCTTAATAGACACTAAAAATACTATCTTTTTTGAATTAACTTCAAAAAAAAGTAAGTCTTTTTTTAAATCACTATTTTTTAATAAATCAGATATGTAAGAAAATTCTAAATTTGATAGAAATTTTTTTAAACTATTAATGTTGAAATTTTCATCAACAAATAGGACAAGGTTGGTCAAATCTTTCTTTGGACCTATATTTTTGTAATTAATTTGAATGGTCATAAATTTTAAATACACTCTAAGCGAGTTGAATGCTATATAAGAACTAATTTACCTAATTTCAATGAAAAAAATTGTTTATAAAAAAATATCTAGAGATTGCGTAAATTTTTTCTTGTTAGTGGTATTTACCCTTAGCATAATTATTTGGGTATTGCAGGCAGTTAATTATCTGGATTTTGTTATAGAAGACGGTCATGGTTTTCTTGTATATTTTAAATATACATTACTTAGTTTTCCTAAAATTATTAGTAGAATTTTTCCCTTTGCTGTATTTTTAGCTTTTTCTTACATATTGTTAAAATATGAAAATAAAAATGAACTGGTTATATTTTGGAATTTTGGAATTAAAAAAATTAATTTTATAAATTTTTTTATAAGATTTTCTCTTTGGTTTGTACTCATCAGCTTATTATTAAATGCTGTAATAACTCCTTTTACTCAAGATAAAGCGAGATCCTTTATACGATCCTCTAACTTAGATTTTTTTGAAAGCATACTTAAGCCTAAAAAATTCATAGATGCTGTTGGAAATTTGACAATCTATTTTGATGAAAAAAATAAAAATGGTGAATTAACAAATATATTCTTAAATGAAAAAAAAGATATTAATAACTCGCAAACTACTTTTGCTAAAACTGCGGTAATAAATATAAAAAATAATACAAAAGTATTAACATTATATGATGGTAAATCTATTAATAATGTAAATGGGAAAATTTCAGAGTTCCAATTCTCAAAAACTGATTATAATATTTCAAGATTTAGTTCTAACACAATCATGTATCAAAAGACACAAGAAACACCAACTATAAATTTGATTAAATGTTCTCTACTTTTAAAAGATTCAATAATAAATTCTAAAGATACGAAAATGGGAAACATCAAAAACTGTAAATTAGAAAATTTGAAGAATATTTACAAAGAACTTTATTCAAGATTAATAAAACCTTTATATGTAACTTTTCTAATTACAATTTCACTTTTATTTATATTAAAATCTAAAAGTGACCATTCATTCAATATTAATAAGTTTAAGATTTATATATTTGCTTTTCTTTTTATTGTTTTCTTAGAATCGTCATCAAAATTAATAAGTACAAATTTATTACAAAATTTATTTTTTTCAATATTACCATTGATCTTAATAATAATCATTTATCTCTACTTTTTGGTTAAATTGAAAATCAATAAAATATGAAAACTTATATTAAATTCCTAATTAATCTTTTTAATATATCTTTTATTAAAATCTTTACTATTTTTTTTGTTATTGTTTTAATTACAAATATTTTAGAACAAGCAGAATTTTTTAAAGATATAGATTTAAGTTTTTTTTATCTTGTCTTCTTGTCTTTCTTAAACACGCCTTCAGTTTTATTTGAAATACTACCCTTTATTTTTTTATTAAGCACACAGATATTTTTTATTCATCTTATCAACAAAAATGAATTGGAAATCTTTAAGTACACTGGTCTAAATAATCTTAAAATTATAAAAATTTTAGGATTATACTCATTCATTCTAGGTATTGTTTTTGTTATTTTTTTTTATAACGGATCTTCTATTTTGAAGAACTCCTATCTATTAATTAAAAACAATTATTCAGATGATAATAAATATTTAGCCGTTATTACTGAAAATGGTCTTTGGATCAAAGATGAAATTAATGATGAAATTAATATAATTAATGCGAGTAAAGTAAATAATGAGTTTTTACTTAACGTTTCCATAACTAGGTTCAATAAAGATTTTAATGTTGTTGAAATATTACAAAGTAAAAAAGTTGATATTACATCAAAAAATTGGACAATATTTAATCCCATAATTTTGAAAGATGGCTCGCAAAGCTCTTTAGATAAAATAATATTAGAGTCAAATTTTGACTTACAAAAAATAAATAGCTTATTTTCAAACCTCTCTTCTTTAAGTATAATTGATTTAATTACTTTAAGAAAAAGCTATATGTCTTTAAATTATTCTGTAACTGATATAAATTCTCACTTATTAAAGATTGTCTCTTATCCAGTTTATTTAACCCTAATTACAATTTTTTCTGCAATTATCATGTTTAACATTGGCTATCAAAAGATTGCTTTTTTTAAAATTACACTGGGAATTTTTTTATCTGTAATTATTTACTATATAAATAATTTTTTGAGTGTTCTAGGCACAAATGAAAAGATTCCTTTAACTCTTTCAATTTTTTTACCTTTAATTATATTATCAATAATAAATTTCATCTCTATAATAAGATTAAATGAAAAATAAATTTATAACTTTCTTTCTTATAGTCGTATTTACACTATGTAACATTAGTCAGATTTTTGCAGAAGAATTTATTTTTGAAGTAACTGATTTAGAAATTACTGAAAATGGAAATATATATAGAGGCAATAACAGGGGAACAATTAGAACTGATAATCAACTTAAACTAAAATCAAATAGCTTTGAATACTTAAAAAAAATTAACAGACTAGAAGTAAATGGAGATGTCCAACTTTTTGATTTAAATAACGATATAACTATTAATGCTCAACAAATTTTTTATCTTAAGAATGAGGAAAAAATTTTCACATTAGGTAAAACACTGATTAAAATTTCAAACAAATACAATATCGAAGGATACGATTTAACCTTTTTTAAAAATAAAATGGTCTTATCATCAAAAAAAAGTGCAATTATCACAGACAATGAATCAAATACTTATAAACTTGAACAGTTTCAATACTCTATAAATAAAGAAATTCTTAAAGGTGAAAATATAGTTGCTATAACAAATGATAAAAAAAATAAAAGTGATGAATTTTCTCTTAAGACTGGTTTTTTTGATTTAAAAAAAAATAAATTTTTAGGAAAAAATATCGTCGCGAAGTTGCACAAAGATTTATTTGGAAATAACGAAAATGATCCAAGAATTAGTGCAGTTTCAGGATCTGGAGATAAGTTTAACACCTACTTTGAGAAAGGTGTTTTTACATCTTGCAAAAAAACAGATAAATGCCCCCCATGGAAAATTACATCTGATAAAATTCACCATGACAAAATTAAAAAACAAATTACTTACAAAAACGCTTGGTTAGAAGTCTATGATTTTCCAGTTGCTTACTTTCCCAAGTTTTTTCATCCAGACCCAACTGTAAAAAGACAATCTGGTCTTTTAAATCCTGAATTGGGGAGCTCAAATAATCTTGGTAGCTCAATTTATATACCCTATTTTTTGGCCATATCTGACGATAAGGACCTAACAATAAAACCAAGACTTTTTGAAGATAAATTTTTATTACAAAATGTGTATAGGCAAAAAACCAAAAATTCATTTACAATAGCAGATTTCAGTTTTCTCAAAGGTCATGATTCTAGCGCTTATGATAAAGGAGACACAAGGTCTCATTTATTTACTCAAACAGAAATGAACTTATCTCTAGATAACTACGAAAGCAGTACACTTAAAATTAACTACCAAAAATCTTCAAATGATAATTACTTGAAATTATTTGAATTACAGTCTCCTCTTTTATTAGGCGATAACAGTGTCCTTGAATCCACAATAGAAATTGATCTAAACCATGAAAGCTATGATTTAACTTCCTCGATTCAGATGTATGAAACTTTGAGTGGTTCGAATAGTGACCGATATCAGTATGTGTTACCTAGTTTTAATTTTTCAAAAAATTTTGATTTAGAAAATATCGAAGGAAGTTTTAATTTTAATTCATCAGGTAATAACACATTAGATAATACAAATATTACTACATCATCAATTTCAAATGATTTAAATTATTCAACTATAAATACTTTTTTTAATAATGGAGTTAAAGCAAATTTCAATGTTTTTTTAAAAAATATAAACACCGTGGGTAAAAACAACCCTGCATATAAAAATAGTCTACAATCAGAATTAATGAGTGCTTACTCATACAATGCATCATTGCCTCTAATTAAAAAAAACTCTAAAATTTTTAATACTTTAGAGCCAAAATTGTCTTTAAGATTTAGCCCCCATGAAATGAAAAATAATAGTAATTCATCTAGAAGAATTGATACTAGTAATGTTTTTACTTCTAATCGATTAAGTTTAGGTAACTCATTTGAAGCAGGAGAATCTATCACGTTAGGTTTGGACTTTAAAAAAGAAAAGATTAATACAAATAGTCAGATAAAAGAAATGGAAGAGTACATTGATTTTAAACTTGCATCAGTATTTAGATTAAATGAAGAAAAAAATATTCCTATAAATAGCACATTGAATAAAAAGAGCTCAAATATATTTGGACAGTTTGATTTTAAGCCTCTTGATAATATCTCGTTCAGCTATAATTTTTCATTAACAGATGATTTAGATAAATTAGAATACAATTCTCTAATAACTGAAATGAACTATGGAAATTTTGGTACTCGATTTGATTATTTAGAAGAAGCAGGGGTGATTGGAACAACTAGTATAATTGAAAATAAAACAGAATACAGTTTTGATAATCAAAATTCATTATCTTTTAGCACAAGAAGAAATCGAAAAATTAATTTAACCGAATATTATAATTTAGTTTATGAGTATAATAATGACTGTTTAGTTGCTAGTATAAAATATAATAAAAAATACTACAACGACATTGACATAAAACCAGTTGAACAGTTATTTTTTTCCATAACTATTGTGCCACTGGGAACATTTTCACCAGATAAGATGATTTTAAAATAAGATTATATGAAAAAAAAAATTATAATACTTTTGTATATTTTGGTGTGCAGTCAAGCACAATCAATTGAAACAAAAATAGTTCACAATATTCAGAACGAAATTATAACAAACATAGATATCAAAAATGAATTCAAATACCTCGTCGCACTCAATAGTTCATTGAATGAGCTGGATAAAGAAAAAATATTGAATATTTCTAACCAATCAATAATTAGAGAAAAAATAAAAAAAATAGAGATATCTAAAAATTATAAAGAATTGAAATTAAACGAGGACTATTATGGACTTTTAATAAAAAATATTTATTCAAGATTAAATTTAAAATCAACAAGTGAGTTTGAAATATATTTAAAAGATTATGGTTTGGTAATAAATGACATTAAAAAAAAAATAACTATTGATGTGCTATGGAATGAGCTAATTATAAAAAAATATTCTTCTAAAATTTTTATTAATGAAGTTTCATTGAAAAAGAAACTTTTAAAAAATAGCAAAATTCAATCAAAAGAATATCAACTATCTGAGATTATATTTGAGATTGAAAACAAAGAAGAGATCGAAAAAAAATATAAAAAAGTAGTTAAAAGTATAAATGAAATAGGTTTTGAAAATAGTGCTGCCACGTATAGCTTTTCTGAATCAGCTAAAATTGGTGGTGATATTGGCTGGATCAATGAAAATTCACTTAATAATAATATTAAAAAAAATATAAGCAGCTTAAAAGTAGGAGAATTTACAAAGCCTATAATTTTATCAAATGGTATATTGATATTAAAATTAATAAATACAAAAAATTCAGAAACTAATATTGATATTGAAAATGAATTAAAAAAAGCAATTAATTATGAGCGTAACAGGCAGTTAAGTCAATATTCTAAAATATATTTTAACAAAATAAAAAAGAATCTAGATTTTAATGGGTAAAGAGCCAATAATAATAATAGGTGGTGAGCCTAATAGTGTTTTTTTAGAAATTTTTTTTAAAAGTTTAAAAACTAATTCTTATAAGTCACCCTTAATAATTATTATTTCTAAAAGATTACTTCAAGAGCAGATGAAAAAATTGGATTTTGATTTCAAAATAAATGATATTAATAAAGAATTAAAAGATTTCTCTAAATTAACTAATAAAAAAATTAATTTAATTAACGTTGATTATAAATTTAAAAAATGTTTTGAAAAAATTACCAGTAAATCAAATAAGTATATAGATGAAACTTTCAAAATAGCTTTAAATTTTATGAAACAAAACAATTTATCCAAATTTATTAATGGTCCTGTTTCAAAAAAATCTTTTTTAAAAGGAAAAACTTTAGGTATTACTGAATATCTTGCAAAGAAAATAAAAAAAAAAGACGTTGCAATGTTAATATTTAATAAAAATTTATCTGTTAGTCCTCTTACAACCCATCTTGCTTTAAAAGATGTACATAAAAAAATAACAAAACAAAAAATATATACTCAGGTTAATCTGATTAATAAATTTTATAAAACAAGATTTAATAAACTTCCAAAGATAGCAATAACTGGGCTAAACCCCCACTGTGAAAGTAATTTTCAAAATTCTGAAGAAGATAAAATAATAATTCCGGCTATTAAGAAATTACGATTAAAAAATAATAAAATAAATGGTCCTTTCCCAGCTGACACTATTTTCACAAAATCATTATCAAATAAATATGACGTAATTATTGGCATGTATCATGACCAGGTGCTTTCTCCTATGAAGGCTTTATTTGATTTTGATGCAATTAATATTACTTTGGGTCTACCATTTACTCGCATCTCTCCAGATCATGGTCCAAATTATTCTATGCTAGGTAAAAATTTATCTAATCCAAAAAGCTTGATTAAAGCCATAAAGTTTTTGGATAAATAAGTGTTCATAAAAGCAAAAAAAAGTCTTGGACAAAACTTCTTAATAGATAGAGAGGTGCTTGAAAAAATTGTATCTATAACCAATATAGTTGACAAAGAAGTTTTAGAAATAGGACCAGGTAGTGGAAATTTGACCACATATATTTTAAAACAAAAACCAAAGAAACTCTATGTCGTGGAAAAAGATGATGATTTAGCCATACTACTAAAAGAAAAGTTTGATACTGAGATCGAAATCATCAATGATGATATCTTAAAAGTATCTGAAAGTAATATCTCGGAGCAAAAACTATCTGTCTTTGGTAATTTACCTTATAATATATCAACAGAAATTCTATCTAAATGGATTCTTAATATTGGTTCAAATTTTTGGTTCGAAACTCTCGTTTTAATGTTCCAAAAAGAGGTTGCTGATAGAATTATATCTGAATTTAATAACTCTAATTATGGCAGACTATCAATTTTATCTAGCTGGAAATTAAATGTAAAAAAAATATTAGACATTAAACCACAAAGCTTTTCACCAAGACCTAAAATAGATAGTTCTTTACTTTTATTCACTCCCAAAGAAAATTTTTTTGAATTAAAGGATCCTAAAAACCTTGAAAAAATTACTAGAATATTCTTCAGCCAAAGAAGAAAAATGTTAAAAAAACCTTTCAATCAAGTTTTTGATAATGGTAAAAAAGTTGCAGAAAAATTTGGTATTGATCTTAATCTTAGACCTCAAAACCTTGAGCCAGAAGTGTATTTTAAACTTGTAAAAGAATATGAAGACTTAAGAGGTTAGCTTTTCGACATGTTTTCTAATGAAATCTTTATCATAGTCTTTTGATCCATTATTAATTTCAGCATCAATTAAACTGCTAATTTTAAAATAACATTCCTCCAGATTGTCGTTAATAATTACGTAATCATAATTAATCCAATGCAAAACATCTCTACTAAATTCTTTCATGCGCTCTTCTACTATTAGTTTATCTTTCATGTCTCTATTTGATAGTCTTTCAAATAGTGTCTCTTTGCTAGGAGGTAAAATAAAAAAAGTAATTAATTTATAATTTAATTTTTTATTCTTAATCTGATCAGCTCCTTGCCAATCAATATCAAATATTACATTTTCACTTTTTTCTAGTTTTTCAATTACTGGTGTTCTAGTTGTTCCATAAAGATGATTAAATACTTTTGCGTATTCTAAGAATTCTTCATTCTTTATTAAACTTTTAAATTTGTCATGATCAACAAAGTAGTAATCTTTATCTGCAATTTCCTTAAGTCTAGGTTTTCTTGTGGTATGAGAAACTGAAATATGAAAATTTATTCTTTTAGAGAGGAGTTTTACTAACGTTGTTTTACCTGCCCCAGATGGGGATGATAAAATTACCATTATCCCATCTTTTTTTATGGACATTTAATTTCTAGTTTGCTTTGCCTGCTATAAAGTTAACAGCGTCACCTACGGTAAGAATTTTTTCAGCTTCACTATCTGAAATTTCTGAACCAAATTCTTCTTCAAAAGCCATTACTAACTCAACTGTATCTAAACTATCTGCTCCAAGATCATCTATGAAGCTTGAATCGTCTAATACTTTAGCTTCATCAATACCTAAATGATCTGCTACAATTTTTTTAACTTTGTTTGAAATATCTTCTGACATAATGTTCCTTTTTGTTATATTTCGTTAATAGTTCAAAAAGTAGTTTTGTCAACCCAAATACATGCCTCCATTAACATGTAATGTTTCTCCATTAATATAATCTGACTGATCTGAGCTTAAGAAATTAACTGCATTAGCTATATCTTCTGGTTTACCCAGTCTATTAGATGGAATTTTAGAAATAATTGTTTCTTTAAATTTTTCATCTATTTGGTCTGTCATAGCAGTGCTTATAAAGCCTGGAGATATGCAATTAACGTTAATATTTTTTTTTGCATATTCAATAGCTAAGCTTTTTGACATTGCAACTATGCCCGCCTTAGATGCAGCATAGTTTGCTTGACCCACATTACCTGTGTGCCCAACAACAGAGGTTATATTGATTATTTTTCCAGATTTATTTTTAAGCATTTTTTTAATCGAATATTTACACATTAGAAATGTAGAAGTTAAATTAATGTTTATCACTTTTGACCACTCTTCTAAGCTCATTCTAATAGTTAAATTATCTTTTGTAATACCTGCATTATTAACAATACAATCTAATGATCCACCTAGATCTTTGGTGGCATTTTCTATAAATTCTTCGATTTTATCATGTTGAGAAATATCAAATTTAAGTATCTTTATATTGTTAAATTTTTCTTTTAACTCTTCTAGCTTTTCCGTTTTTGTGCCAGTAGCTAAAATATTTGCACCATTTTGGTTTAACCTCTCAACTATAGAATTACCAATTCCACCTGAAGCACCTGTTACTATAATATTTTTATCTTTTAAAATACTCATTGATATTAATTAACTTTATATCCTCTTCTGAATTTATTGCACTAACTTTAACATTTCTATCAATTCTTTTTATTAATCCTGATAAAACTTTGCCAGGTCCTATTTCTATAAACTCTGTAA
>Ga0307986_10001716_pt1 | contig 15892 bp, 14 predicted proteins | sample EllFjometageno82_FD_203170 | JGI IMG/M metagenome (GOLD analysis project Ga0307986, IMG submission 203170) | Marine microbial communities from Ellis Fjord, Antarctic Ocean - #82 | ecosystem: Environmental > Aquatic > Marine > Unclassified | place: Southern Ocean | collected 2014-10-09
AAGAATTCATAATTTTAACCCAAATTATCTTTATAGACATAATCTTAGCTGCAGATAATGCTATTATTATCGGTTTAATTGCTGCCAACTTTGTCCCAAAAAATAGAAAACAAATAATTTTATGGGGTGTCGCCGGTGCTTTAGTTTTTAAAATTATTTTTGCACTTTTTGCTACATATCTATTTGAATTTTACTACATAAAAATATTGGGTGGCTTTCTTTTAATTTGGATCGTCAATGACTTACGTAAAGATTTAGTTGAAATGAAAAATAAAATTAAATCACCAACAAAAAAATCAAAAGAACCTTCTTATGTGCGGAGTGTATATAAGGTTTTGTTTGCAGATATTACTATAAGTTTTGATAATGTAATTGGTGTAGTTGGGGCTGCTAAAGGCTACTTTGGTTATATGATATTTGGACTTATTTTATCAGTTGTATTAACTGGTGCTTTAGCTACATATTTAGCAAATTATATTCAAAAACATTTGTGGATAGCCTATGTTGGCTTAGGATTTATTTTAATAGTGGCTCTTCAATTAATAATTGGTGGATTGAATGATTTTGGAGTTTTGTCTATCAATGAAACTTTTAAACAATACTTCTAGTTTAATAAGAATGTTTTTTACTAGGAAATTTACCTTTAGCCACATCCTGTTTAAATTTTATTACACCGTCATTTATTTGCTTTGTAACATTTAAATATTTTTTAACAAATCTTGCATTAATTTTATTTAACCCTATAAGATCATCTGTAACTAAAACCTGCCCATCACAGTGTGACGATGCACCTATTCCAATAGTTGGTATGTCTATTATTTTTGTGATTTCTTTTGCTAAAGAGCTTTCTACACATTCTAAAACAATTGAAAAAACACCCGCCTGTTCTAAAAGTTTAGAATCTTTTAAAATATTTTTTCTTTCAATTAATTTCTTGCCTTTAAATTTAAAGTTTTTTGCAGACTGTGGTAATAAACCTAGATGTCCCATCACTTGAATTTTATTCTTAATTAAAGTTTTAACTATTTGGTAAATTTTTTTTCCACCCTCAAGCTTTACTGCATCGCACTTTGTTATTGAAATGATCTTTTTTGCATTCTTGAGTGCTTCTTTTGGATTACGATAAGTATTATATGGCATATCAACTACCATTAAGCTTTTTTTTACTCCCATTCTTACACTTTTGGCGTGCTCAATCATCATGTTCAAAGATACTTTTTTTGTTGTTGAAAAATTATAAAGTACAGAGCCAAGAGAATCTCCTACTAGAACAATATCACAATGTTTATCTATTATAGACGCAATATTCTTAGAATAAGCTGTGAGACAAACAATCTTGGATTTCTTTTTTTTTGATATTATTTTTAAAGTATCTTTATTCATTTAATTTTCTACTCTAATTCAATGGTGCTTGGTGGCTTAGAAGTAACATCATAAACTACTCTATTTATACCTTTAATATTATTAATAATTTGATTAGAGATTGATTGAATAAAACCTTTAGGAAAATCAAAAAAATCTGCTGTCATACCATCCTCAGAAGTAATTGCTCTCAAAAGACAAATATACTCATAAGTTCTATTATCTCCCATAACTCCAACTGTTTTTACAGGAAGTAATGCTGCGTAGGCTTGCCAAATCTTATGATATAAACCATTCTTTCTTAAAGCTTTAATAAAATAATAATCTGCTTCTTTCAAAATTTTTATTTTTTCATTAGTTATTACGCCAGGCATTCTTATTGCTAGACCAGGGCCAGGAAATGGATGTCTAGATATTATATCATTTGATAGATGGAGTTCTAAACCTAATTTTCTAACTTCATCCTTAAATAAAAACTTAAGTGGTTCGACTAGTTTGAGCTTCATGCGTTTAGGAAGACCACCCACATTATGGTGTGATTTTATTTTTGAAGTTTGACTTCCTGTTACTGATTTACTTTCAATTAGATCTGGATATAAAGTTCCTTGTGCAAGAAATTTTACATTTTTTATCTTTTTTGCATATCTTTCAAATATCTTAATAAATAAATTTCCAATAATTTTTCTTTTTTTTTCGGGATCAGTAACATTTGTTAGTTTTTTGATGAATTCTTTTTCAGCATTCACATATAATAAATTCATTCTTAATTTCTTCTTAAATGTGTTTACTACTTGTGTTTCTTCATCTTTTCTTAAAAGGCCATTATTAACAAATATACATGTTAAATTTTTTCCTATAGCCTTACTTAATAGTTGCGCAACTACGCTACTATCCACTCCTCCTGATAAACCACAAATCACTTTATTGTCTCCAACTTGTTGCTTAATTTCATTTATTAATTTTAACTTCTGATCTTTAGAAGTCCAATTTTTTTTTATTTTACATATTAAAAACAGAAAATTTTTTAATAAAATTTTTCCTTTAGGTGTGTGCGTTACCTCTGGATGAAATTGAACTCCATAAAATTTACTTTTTGAATTTTCTATAATTGTTAATTTTGAATTTTTTGTAGATGCAACTACTTTAAAGCCTATCGGCATTTTTGAAACCTGATCAGCATGGCTCATCCAAACATTGCTTGTGTTTTTTTTATTAAAAAAATTTTTGGTTAGAATGCTATTTGTAACCTTATTTATAGTTGCTAATCCAAACTCTCTATGGTCAGACTTTTTTACACGCCCACCTAATTCCTTAGATAAAATTTGGTGACCAAAACATATACCTAAAACAGGTAAACTTAGCTTTAAAATTTTTCTGTCAAAGTTAAATTTATTATTTTGGTAAACGTTTAAAGGGCCTCCAGAAAGGATTATCCCACTAACATTTTCTTGTAAGATTTTTTTACTGTTAATCTTTTTATGACTGACTATTTCTGAAAATACTCCTAATTCCCTTATCCTTCTAGCAATTAACTGGGTAAATTGTGAACCAAAATCAATTATGAGTATTTTACTTAACTTACTATTAAGACTCATTTTTTGGTTCTAAATTTTTTAATGATTCTAAGATTAAGTTCTTATCTCCACACAATTTTACGCACACTTTTGCAAAATTTTCCACTAATTCACGAACTTTTGTATAGTTTGATTTTTTAAGTTCTATTTTCATTAAAATGTAGATTGCTTCTTCATTTTTAGGATTCAATAAAAGTACTGTGATTATATTCTTTTCTTTTTCTCTATCATTTTCCTCAAGATTATAAATTTTGGCTAAATATAAATATGAGTTTTCATCCTTAGGGTTAAAAACTATATTTCTTTGAAATAGAAACTTTGACTTATCATATTTTTTTTCATCAAAATTTTTTTTTGCTTCTATGAAAAAATTATTTGCACTTAATGCATTAACTATAAGGCTAATTGAAAAAAATAGAATTATTAATATATTGTATTTTTTAATCATTAGTATTTACTTTCATTTTTAACCTCATCAACATTATGAACCATACTTTCATAAAAACCTGCTTTAGTTATTTTTACAAAATCAGGTTTGATTTTTAAAAAGATTACTTTCTTTGCTCCAAGATAACCCATAGAAGATTTAAGACCACCAATTAATTTATAAATTATATCTTTGACAGCTCCTTTGTATTTTACAAACCCTTCAACACCCTCTGGTACATATTTAGAGACATCATTTTGTTTTATTTGGAAGTATCTATCAGCTGATCCTTTATTCATAGCACCTACAGAGCCCATTCCTCTAAAACTTTTATAAAATTTTCCATTTTTTTTTATTAATTTCCCAGGTGTTTCTTGACTTCCAGCAAATAAAGAGCCTATCATTACAGCATCAGCACCTGCAGATAATGCCTTAGCAATATCCCCTGAATACTTAATTCCTCCATCTGAAATAATTTTTGTTTTTTTATTTTTAACACCTTTTTTTACTTCAATAATTGCACTTAATTGTGGAACACCAATACCGGCCACTAATCTAGTTGTGCAAATTGATCCTGGGCCTATTCCAACTTTAACTATATCAACACCGAGTTTTATTAAAAATTTTGCTGCCTCTGCTGTAGCAATATTCCCAGCACATAAAGTAGTTTTTTTTGTTTTCATCTTTTTTATTACCTTAATGATTTCAGCCACTTTTTTACTATGTCCATGAGCTGTATCTACTACAATTAAATCTATATTTTCTTTAAGAAGTGCTTTTGCTCTTTTAAGTTCTAACGGACCTGCACCTACGGCTGCACCAACTAGCAGTTTTTCTTTTTTTACTTTTCTAATTTCTTGTATTTGTTTTTTAATATCTAAGTTTCTATGAATAACTCCAATTCCACCTACTTTAGCAATAGCTATAGCCATTTTACTTTCAGTAACAGTATCCATGGCTGAAGATAATAAAGGTATTTTAAGTGTCAGATTATTTGATAATTTGGTGCTTGTGTCTACTTCAGAAGGTAAAACTTCCGAATATTTTGGAATCATTGTTACATCATCAAAGGTGAGAGCTTCTTTTATAGGATCCATGATGATTTATATATGATTCTTTTAAAAATTAAAGTCTCTATCTTATTATTTTACAAATAATAAAGCTTTCCTTAGATTCTTTTCTGCTAGCTTTGGGCTTAAATACCTTCACTTCTTTAAATATTTTTTTTCCTAAAGCAACAATTTCATTAAATGACGAACCTAAAAAAATTTTAGAGACAAATCGTCCCTCTTTAACCAGCATCTGTTTAGAGAAGTTCATTGCTTCCATTGCTAGTTCACCTGTATAAATTGCATCAATATCCTTTATCCCTGTTGTATTAACAGCCATGTCTGACACGATAACATCAACTTTCGATTTAAAAAATCCTTTAATCTTTAACTGCGAATCTACTTCTGTAAAATCACCTTTGATTTGAATGGTATTCTCAATTTCCTCCATACCCTTTAAATCAATCGAAACTATCCTTCCACTCTTTACTGTCCTTGCAATATATTGAGACCAGCTGCCAGGTGATGCCCCCAAATCAATTACCGATATTCCATTTTTTAATATCTTAAATTTTTCATCTATTTCAATTAATTTATAAGCTGACCTTGCTCTATAACCATCTACTTGAGATTGTCGGACATAAATGTCTCTTTTTTGTTTATTGATCCAATTTTTAGAAATTCTATTTTTTTTCAATTACAAACCGAATCTTAAACTTTTAGATAATAAGTTTTTCTGGATAGATTGAATATTAATTCTAACACTTTTGTCTAACCTCATGTCCTTATCACCATCCCAAATTCCTGCTGCCAAATGAATAATTCCTATTTTATAATTTGGCAAGTAGGGCTCAACAAATGTATTTTCTATTTCATTAAATTTAGGTAATAAATTACTGGCAATCCAATTACAATTTAATGGTAAAAATTCAGTTTCTAGATCATCTATATACACAGACATGTTTATAGCCAAACCCTCTGAACCAAAAATATTTCCTGATTTTAATGTTTGGTCAAGATTATTTTGCCATGATGCCCAGCCTGGTGAATCCTTCTCTAATGAAAAAACACCTATGTTTATGTGTGGAGCAAAAGCTAATTTTCTTGCTTTAGACAACCCTATTTTAGATTTAACTGCATGCTTAAAGTTCTGTGATTTAATTATGGCCACTTTTCCAAATAACCAGTTAACTTTGGACATTATCTTATAACCAGGTCCTAATGTTTGCGTAATTCCTAATTTGCCATTTTCACAAGCTTTAAAATACAATTCAACAGAGGCCCAATCATTAACCCAAGCATCACAATCTATCCATAAATATTTTTCATAATTTGGAAAATATTTTGGTAAAAAAGCTCTTGATACTTGACTTTTTAACCATTCTTTTCCTTTAACCTTAAATGCTGGAACTTCTATATCCCATTCAGCAGATTTAATTTCATCAACTTTTTTTGATAATATTATCTTTTGTTCACTTGTTAATCCAGCATCTAAAATACAAATTGCTGTATCTTTACTTTTTTCAAAACTTTTAATAGAATCAACTAGTTCATTTAATAGTTCAAAATAATTTGCATCAGCTAATGAAACAATTACATTTTTTTTCATTTACAAGATGTCTTCTAAATCTTCACTCTCATCTATATCGGTAATAATATTTTTTTCTTTTTTTGTCTTTCTGAAGTGAAAATAACTTACCGGAATTAGGCATAGGTATAAAATTATGGTAATTACTAATATCTTAAATGTGTAGACTAATAATGCTCCAAAAAATAAAACTAGTCCAAACAATAAAAATTTTGTCATGGCTCTTGGTATAACTATTCTTTTAAATGAATACGTTGGAATTGTACTTATCAATAGTATTGAAACTATAATAAAAAAAAATGGTACAACTAGATCGTAATTAATTTTAAAAAAAAATTCTCCCAATCCACTAAAACTTAATACTAAAGGCATTAAAACTACAATCCCTCCTGCTGGTGCTGGTACTCCTTCAAAAAAATTATCTTTCCAAGATAATTCTTCTTCAGAATTAACATTAAATCTTGCAAGTCTTAATGCAACACAAACTACATACATTAAACAAACAAACCAACCCAATTTATCTAAATATTGTAAGTTCCAAAAATACATTATAAAAGCAGGTGCTACACCAAAACTAATTACATCACCTAATGAGTCAAGTTCTTTACCTATCTTAGATGTTCCTTTAATTAATCTTGCTATTCTACCATCTAATGCATCCATCAAACCTGCAAATAATATTGCAACAACAGCAAGTGCAAATTTTCCATCTAAGGCAAATTTAATAGATGTTAAACCAATACAAACACCAATCAATGTGATTGCATTAGGAAGAATCATTCTTGCTTTTTTATCAGATACTATTTTAAAATTATTGTTAGGCTGTTCCATAAACTATCTTTTTGCTAATAATGTTTCACCAGCAATTGTTTTTTGTCCTACTTTTACCAATGTTTGGTAATTTTCAAAATAAACGTCTGCTCTGCTTCCAAATCTAATCATTCCAATTCTTTCACCTTGTTGAAGTTGTTGTTCTTTATTAGCTTCACATACAATTCTTCTGGCAATTAAACCTGCTATTTGAACAACAATAACCTCCTCACCTTGATTATTATTTATCTTGTAGTAATTTCTTTCATTATCTTCACTCGCTTTATCAAGTGATGCATTTAAAAATTTTCCAGGTTTATAGAGTATTTCTGAAATTTTACCTTCACAGGGAGTTCTATTGACGTGACAATCAAAAACATTCATAAAAATACTAATCTTTGTAAATTTCTTACCATCTAATCCTAATTCTTTTGGACCATCTACTTCATGCACCATCAAAACTTCGCCATCTGCTGGGCTTGTTAAATAATTATCATCATTTATTGAAATTCGCTCAGGGTCTCTAAAAAAATAGTATACCCATATAGATAAAATTAAACCAACCAAACCTAGAAAGGTACTTATAAAGTATAAAAAGATTGTTATAAAAATAGCTATTACTAAAAATTTGTATCCTTCTGAATGAATCTTTGGAAAAATTTTATTTAACATAAGCTTCTATTTGATAATTTTTTATTAATATGTATATAAAGCAATAAATTACAATTACTAATATATATTATTCAAATATGTCTAAAATTAAGGTAAAAAACCCTGTTGCTGAACTTGATGGCGATGAAATGACAAGAATAATATGGGAGTTTATAAAAAGTAAACTTATACTACCATATTTAGATATAGGCATAGAATATTTTGATTTAGGTATGAAAAATCGAGATAATACTAATGACCAAATAACAATAGACGCAGCAGCTGCTATTAAAAAAATTGGTGTTGGCATTAAATGTGCAACAATTACTCCAGATGAAGCAAGAGTTGAGGAATTTGATTTAAAAAAAATGTGGAGATCTCCTAACGGAACTATAAGAAATATTATAGGTGGAACGGTATTTAGAGAGCCAATAGTTTGTAAAAATATACCTAAGTTAGTTCCTTCATGGACTGATCCTGTAATTATTGGAAGACATGCATTTGGAGATCAATATAGAGCAACAGATTTTAAAGTTCCTGGAAAAGGTAAAATGGAAGTTAAATGGACAGCTGAAGATGGTAAACAAGAAATAAAATACGAAGTTTTTAATTTTCCTGGTCCTGGAATAGCTTTATCAATGTATAATTTAGATAAATCAATTGAAGACTTTGCAAGATCATGTTTTGGTTATGGTTTAATTAAAGGGTGGCCAGTTTATCTTTCAACAAAAAATACAATTCTAAAAGTTTATGATGGAAGATTTAAAGATATTTTTCAAAGTATTTTTGATACAGAATTTAAAACTAAATTTGAAAAATTAAAAATTACGTACGAACACAGACTAATTGATGACATGGTAGCATGCGCAATGAAATGGAGTGGTAAATATATCTGGGCTTGTAAAAATTATGATGGTGATGTTCAGTCTGATACTATGGCACAAGGTTATGGTTCTTTAGGGTTAATGACTAGCGTTCTACTAACACCAGATGGAAAAATAATGGAGGCTGAAGCAGCACATGGTACGGTCACAAGACATTATAGAATGCACCAACAGGGTAAAGAAACTTCTACAAATCCAATTGCATCAATATTTGCTTGGACCAGAGGTCTTGCACACAGAGGAAAATTAGATGGAAATGAAGAGCTAATTAATTTTTCAAAAACTTTAGAAAATGTTTGTATTGATTGTGTTGAAAATGGATCAATGACGAAAGATTTAGCAATTTTAATTGGACCTTCAAGTAAGTATTTAACTACTAATGGTTTTTTGGATGAATTAGATGGTCAGCTTAAGAAAAAGCTTAATTAATTAATTTTTTAATATTTTCAAAAGATTCTGTGATTTTATCTGGTAATGTTCCTCCTGCTTGTGCAAAGTCAGCTCTGCCACCTCCACCTTTTCCACCAATAATCTCAGAGCCAGCTCTAACAATTTTTACAGCATCAAATTTACTTTCTAATGTTTTGGTAACACCTACGGCTAATCCAACTTTATTATCGTTGATTGCATAAATTATTACTATTCCTTCTCCAACTTCTTTTTTTCCTTCATCAATTAACTTGCACAAATCTTTAAATGGTAAATCTAAGATATTTTGAAACCTTACCTTAATCCCATTAATAACTTGGTCATTGATTATATTCTTTTTCTTGTCTTTTAAGATTGAGCCAACTAAAAGTTGATCGAATTTTTTCTTAAGGTCTTTTATTAAAGATACTTGGTCGTTATTTTTGAGATTAGGCTTCCCACCTAATTCAATAATCTTAGCTGTAAGTTCTTTTACTGTTGCTTCATTCTTTTGATTTGACAGATTAGATAAATTTTCTTTATTATTTAAAAAATCCTTTAATTGGGTGTCCCTTAATGCTTCAATTCTTCTTACACCAGCTGCTATAGACGACTGGCTTATTATCTTAAATTTCCCAATATCAGCTGTATTTATGACGTGTGTTCCTCCGCATAATTCTGTTGAAAAAAATTTTCCATTATCATTTCCCATGGATAAAACTCTGACTTCAGCACCATATTTTTCTCCAAATAAGGCTAGCGCACCATTTTTGACAGCTTCTTTAGGTGTCATTATTCTTGTCTTAACTTCATATTTTTTTTCAATAATTGAATTAACATTAGCTTCAATTTTCTTTACTTCTTCTTCAGATATAGGTTTCATATGACTAAAATCAAATCTTAGTCTATCCGATTGAACTAATGAACCTTTTTGAGTTACGTGTTCTCCCAAAACTCTTCTTAAAGACTCATGTAATAGGTGTGTTGCTGAGTGATAAGCTCTAATATTATTTCTTCTTTCTATGTCAATTTTTAATTCCACGGTATTATTTAGTTTAATTGAACCCTTTTTAACTTTTCCATAATGAATAAATAGATCACCTAGTTTTTTTTGTACATCCATCACCTCGAATTCAAAACTTTCATTCAAAATTTTTCCAATATCAGCTATCTGTCCTCCAGATTCTGCATAAAAAGGTGTTTGATTTGTAATTATAATTCCTTCATCATTTTCTTGCAAATGACTGACTTCCTTATTTGCTTTCAAAATTAAAATTATTTCACCTTCAGCTTTATCTGTCGCATAACCTAAAAAATCAGTTGCTCCTAAACGATCTCTAATTCCAAACCAAATTTTATCCAATGAACTGTCTCCTGAACCTTTCCAATTTTTTCTAGCCATCTCGACACTTTCTTTCATCAAAACTCCAAATCTTTCCTTGTCAAATTTTAAGGATTTAGATTTTAATATGTCCTCTGTAAGGTCCAGCGGAAAACCATAGGTTTCATATAATTTAAAAGCAACATCTCCTGGTAAAACTTTTTTTACTTTGGATATTTCATCATCTAAAATTTTAATTCCCCTGTCTAATAAAACCAAAAACTTTTCTTCTTCGGTTTGTAAGGTTTCTTTTATTAGAGATTGTGCTCTTTCAAGTTCTGGATAACTAGTAGACATCTCTTCCATTAATGTTTTAAAAACATCAAAGAAGATTGGTTTTTTTGAACCTAACAAGTGTGAGTGTCTCATTCCACGTCTCATGATTCTTCGAAGTACATACCCCCTTCCTTCATTTGAGGGTAAAACACCTTCAGCTAGTAAAAAAGAACTTGCTCGTAAATGATCTGCTATTACTCTAAAGCTTGAACTATTATTTTTATCTACTTTTACATTTAATGAACTTGAAGCAGATTGAATTAATTTTTTAAAATGATCTGTTTCATAATTGTCATGAGTTCCTTGTAATAATGCAGCTACTCTTTCAAGACCCATACCAGTATCCACAGATGGTTTTGGAAGATCAATTCTTTTATCTTTTGAAATTTGTTCATATTGCATAAATACAAGGTTCCAAATTTCAATAAATCTATTACCATCTTCATTTTTTGACCCAGGAAGACCTCCATCTAAGTGCTCTCCATGATCATAAAAAATCTCTGAACATGGGCCACATGGCCCCGTATCACCCATAGACCAAAAGTTGTCAGAAGTAGCTATTCTAATAATTCTATCATCACTTAAACCTGCAATCTTCTTCCAAAGATTAAAAGCATCTTCATCATCATGAAATACTGTTACATAAAGACGGTTTTTATCAATTCCTAAATCTTTAGTTATTAAATTCCAGGCATAGCTTATTGCCTGTTCTTTGAAATAGTCACCAAAAGAAAAATTTCCAAGCATTTCAAAAAATGTGTGATGTCTTGGAGTATAACCAACATTTTCTAAATCATTATGCTTACCACCCGCTCTTACACATTTTTGAGATGTCGTTGCTCTAACATAATTTCTTTTCTCCAATCCAGTAAACACATTTTTGAATTGTACCATTCCAGAGTTGGCAAACATCAACGTAGGATCATTATTTGGAACTAAATTACTAGACTCAACTATCTTGTGATCATTTTTTTCAAAATATTTTAAAAATGTATCTCTTATTTCGTTTAATGTTTTGTCCACCATACTTTTAAAGTACAGATTTTTTTTTTGATGTCTAGGTAAGTGTAAGGGAAAAAAGGCGCTTAAATTAAGCGCCTTTTAATAATTAAAGATGACTTTAACTAATTCTTTATTGGTGGTGTTATATCTTCTTTAGTTTCCACCTTAGGGTCTTCTATTTGATCTTTTGCTGCTTTTTCTGGATCAAGTGGATTACCATCGATTTTTTTTGCTATTACTCCAGCTTTTTCTCTTATTGCCATTTCTATTTCTGCTGCAACTTTAGGATTTTGCTCTAAATAAATCTTGGCATTTTCTCTACCTTGACCAATTTTTTCACCTTTATATGCATACCATGCACCAGATTTTTCAACAATTTCAGCTTTTGCACCAAGGTCAACTAGTTCACCTACTTTGCTGATACCTTTTCCATACATAAGATCAAATTCTACAACTTTGAATGGAGGTGCTACTTTATTTTTAACAACCTTAACTCTTGTTGAGTTACCAATGATTTCATCTCCATTTTTAATGGCACCAATTCTTCGTATATCCATTCTTACAGATGAATAAAACTTAAGTGCATTTCCACCCGAAGTAGTCTCTGGACTTCCAAACATTACTCCAATTTTCATTCTAATTTGGTTAATGAAAATCATCATAGTATTTGTGCTTGAGATTGAGCCTGTTAGCTTTCTTAAAGCCTGACTCATTAATCTAGATTGTAACCCAACGTGATGGTCTCCCATTTCTCCTTCAATCTCGGCTCTAGGAGTTAATGCTGCAACTGAATCAACAACTATTACAGATATTGATCCTGATTTAATTAATGTATCAGCAATTTCCAGTGCCTGCTCACCCGTATCTGGTTGTGAAATTAGTAATTCTTCAGTGTTTACACCTAGTTTTTTTGCATAAACTGGATCTAAAGCATGCTCAGCATCTATAAATGCACATATTCCACCTGTCTTTTGGGCTTCAGCCAGTACTTGTAGGGCTAAGGTTGTTTTTCCAGATGATTCTGGCCCATAGATTTCAATAACTCTTCCTTTAGGTAAACCACCTATTCCAAGTGCTACATCTAAACTTAAAGAGCCTGTTGATACTGATTCAATATCCATTGCTCTTCTTTGGCCAAGCTTCATTACTGAACCTTTTCCAAAATTATCTGTTATTTGACTGATTGCTGCTTCTAGAGCTTTATTTTTTTCGTTACCTTCAGTTTGTTGTGCTTTTGTAGTTTTAACTACTTTTAAACTATTTTTAGTCATTTTATGCCTTTTTTATTTAATAATTAGTGTTCGAATCGTGTGTTAAATGTACACATTTTGTTCTTATTATCAATAGTTAATTTTTTATAAGAAATTGGCTTGATTACTGAATTTTTAGATAAATATTATTTAATAAACCTACTGATTGAAGCAATCTAAACTGTGAAAGTAAATAATTTCTCTCCGAATCTGCAAGGCTTATTTTTGAACTTAATAAAATTGAGTTTGATTGAATAATATCCAGTGTTGATCTTCCAAGGCCAGATTCATACTCAACAGTTATTCCATCATTTGCAATTTCTGCAGCTTTTACTTGTGACTTAACTGAATTTAATAAACTTCTTGAAGACTGTAAACTTGACCATGCACTCGCAACATTTGTTTCGTTTGTTTTCATAGCGTTATCAAATAATAATTTATTTCTATTTTTTAAATTTTTACTTCTATTAAATGAAGCAGTATTTTTCCCACCCTTAAAAATTGGCCAAGAAATAGTTGCCTTTAAGGTTTCTTTATCTCTTTCATTAATAGTTGAGCTTGCATCATCAGATCTTGAACTATTAAAAGATAAAGTTGCAGTAGGAGAAAGGTCTGACCTTGCAATCATTACATCTTTTTCTGATTGTTCATATTCTAATTTCGATATAATTAAGTTTGGGTTACTTATTTTTGAAATTTCAATTGCCATATCTAAATCTTCAGGAATTTCAAAAATTAAATCTGATTTTTTATCTAAAATGCTGGGGTCATTGATTGGGCCTATTATTTTTTCATAAACTAATTTAGCAGTGACAACTTCATTTTTAGCTTGTATAAACTTTGCTTGAGCTCCTGCCAGTGATGACTCGGACTGAGCTAGATCAGTTAAAGTAATTTGACCTCTCTCTAATCTTGCTTGATCTGTCTCTACTTGTCTCTCTAATAAATCAATATTATTTTGGTTAATCCTAAGTTTTTCATCTGTAAATATTAATCCAGAATAAGCTTCTATTGCCTTATATAAAATATTTTGTTCTGTTTTTAAAAGTTTTGCATCAGCTAAATTTAATCCAATTTTACTTTTCTCCATGTCAGCAAGACCAGCAAACCCTTGAAATATTTTTTGTTCTACATTTATTGATTGAGTTTTTGGATCAACATCTGTGATTGTAGAGTTTGTTCCATTTCTATTGGTCAGTTTTTTTGTGTTTTCTTGGCTCTTAGACCCTGATAAAGTTACAGTTGGTAAAAATTGACTCCTTGATATTTTTACATCTTCTCTAGAAACTTCAATATTCTCTCGTTCTGCATTTAATTCTGGATTATCATTGTAAGCTTGTAATAGCGCTTGTGACAGTGTTAAAGCAAACACATTTCCATTAAAGAAAGTCACAGAGAGTAATATTAAAAATATTTTTTTCATTATTTCTTAAATTTTATTTTTTGAATTTGATGTTTACTATTTAAATCCATAATTATAGAAGAGCTTTTTATCGCATCTTTAAACATTTGTTGAGTAATTCTTTGATAAGTTTGCATGAAGTCTACTACATCACCACTACTCATAATCTTTAAATTTTTTTTATTTTTTGTTTGAAGCCAAAGCTTTCTCTCTTGTTTTATTCTCCATCTTCTCAGTAAGTTAAAGTTTTTAGCTTTTAGATATAATAGTCCATCTAATTGGTTGAATAATGTTTTATATTTAGTTTTCAACTGGTTATTAACATGAGTTCTCCATGTAGTTCCTTGATCATATACCTTTTCAAGTGAGTTAATTGGTTTTTTAAGTTGGGTGCCTGATTGAGCTCTGGCTCCAACGCACCAACCTTCAAAAATTACCACGTCTGGTTTAGATTTAAGTTTATACCATAAGCTTTTTTTACAACGGTCATCCATTGCTTTATTAAACTTTGGAACCTCTAGACTTTTAAATTTTTTTGACTTAACTTTTTTAAAAAAATTTAACATTAAATCTACATCGTGAGTTCCTGGCACTCCTCTCGTCATCAATAAAGGGTGTTTATTTTTAGATAATGACTTTCTGTCTTTTCTTGTCTTATAAAAATCATCGATAGAAATCTTAAAAACATTTAATTTAAAATATCTTTTTAAAATTAAAGTTAAAATTGATGAGATGGTCGTTTTGCCTGAGCCTTGTCCTCCAGTTAAACCAATTATTAATGGTTTTTTTTTATTAATTTTTTTTACTATCCAAAAACTAACAGGAATTAAAAAAGATTTAATCATCTTATCTTTGTTTTTAAATTTATCCTTCTTAGTTTCTTGAGAAGAAATAAACTTAAAACAATCTTTTTTTACTTTATTAAAACAATCATTAATTGCTTGCATAAAAAATTATTTTTTATCAAGAGGATGGTTTTGACCATCATTCACATTAACATTTTCTAATTCAAAAGTATTTATTTCATCTATGCATCCAAGATTAAATCCTGTCATAGCTGGATTAGCTCTTGGATTGTGATGAGTGTAAATTCCACAATTAGAACAGAAATAGTGTGTCGCAACTTTTGAATGAAACTGATAAAGTTTTAATTTATCTTCACCTTTAACTATTTTAAAATCTTCATTTTTAACCATAGACATTATTGCTCCTTTTCTTTTGCAAATTGAGCAATTACATTTTAAAACTTTTTCCAAGTTGTTGGGTACATTTATTTCTGCTTCTACTTCTCCACAATGGCATTTAAGTTTTTTCATTTATATTTCTCCTTTATTTTTTATATTAATCTCAAACATTGCTTCATTTCTTCTGTTCATAGGTAGTGTGAAAGGTCCATCATAAGTTGCTTTAATGGGTACACTCAAAATCGATATGTCATCTTTTTTTAATTCATTTTCTAAAATGCTTTTATGTTTAGTAAAATTTTTATCAGAAGCTCGTCCTGAATATGTAATAACTGCATAATAACCACTTTTAATATTTAGAATCTTTACATCTGAATTAGATGGACTTGGTATATTGTCTTTATTAAATCTTGTAGGTAAATAAAATTGCATTGTCATGCTTCCTTTTTTTTCCATTTGGGTCACTGGTGTTGTCATCTTAATCTCTTCATTTTTATCATTGTTGCCTGATATGTAGTTAAATAATTTTCTAAAACTGCTGCCTTCATTTGATATTGATGTTTCAATAACTAAACGATCAGAATATTTTCTGATTTCATAAATGTTATTTTTTTTCACTACTTTATAATTTGCTTCTTCATAAG
>Ga0307986_10001718_pt1 | contig 15887 bp, 13 predicted proteins | sample EllFjometageno82_FD_203170 | JGI IMG/M metagenome (GOLD analysis project Ga0307986, IMG submission 203170) | Marine microbial communities from Ellis Fjord, Antarctic Ocean - #82 | ecosystem: Environmental > Aquatic > Marine > Unclassified | place: Southern Ocean | collected 2014-10-09
AAGCATTCATTTTTAAGCTCTACAACATTATTTTTAATTTTAATTTTATGCATAAGCTTCTTGTTGTTTAAAGTAAAACTATCATTATTGAAACTATTTTTTGGATTAATAATTTTTATTTTCTTTGAATTATAAAAATTTAACCAAGTAATAAGTTGATTTAAATAAATCTTCTTACCCAAAGATACATTAAATAAGCCAAAAGAATTTTTTTTTATCAATTCAAGAGCTATTTGATTAAATTTTTTAATAGAAATGAAGTCTTTGTAAGTTTTACTGTTTCTATAAATGAAGCCTTTTTTTGCCATTTCAAAAAAAATATCCGAAAAAGTTTTATGAAGCTTTCTTTTATTGTTGTTTGGAGGGCTGATAATATTTGAAATTCTCAAAATCAAAACTCTATTGACAAGAATTTTTCCTACTGAAATTTCTGATATCAGCTTATTTTTTGAATAATTACAATTTGGTTTTTTCTTGTCTAATTCTTTAATGTTAAATTTAGCTTTGTAAATTTTTCTAGTACTCAACATAACTAATTTTGTTTTTGAATATATAATTTTATTTGCAATTATTAGATCATTATCGTTTCTGGTTTGGTATTGATTTTCAATAAATTTTTGATTAGATGTGCAGTTAATAATAATATCATACTTATTAATATTTTTATTTTGGTTTTTTATAAAACTTTCAAAGCTGAGGGAATAAACTTTTATTTTTTTAGTTTTAAAGTATTTAAATAAGTTACTACCTATAAGGCCTTTTTGACCAATAATTAATATTTTTTTATTCATTTTATAAAAAAATTAATGAAATTGGTTAATAGGTAATCTAAATTTTTTAAATGACGTACGTTATTTTTAAAAAAAAAATATTTTACATAATCATGAGCTTGTTTACGTCTTTTCCACCATGCAAATGATAAAAACTTAAAATTTGCTGAAATCATTTCTTCAGATTGCCTATAATAAGTAAGGTTTTCTTCCAAAACACAAAAGTTTTTTTTAATAAATTTTAGATATACGCCTATTCTAAAATCCATCCATATATCTGGAAATAAATTAAAATTTATTTTATTAAATGTTTTTTTAAATTCTTCTCTTTTCATAACGATACAACTTTGTGGAGGAATATAAGGCCAATAATTAGAAATGAATTTTTTTTTATTTTTGATAAATTTTAATTTATTTTTATATTTATAAATTGGAAGATCAAATAATGAAGATATTTTTTTATTTTTCGAAAATGTATTAATTACATTTTTTATCTTATTTTTTTTAAATAAATCATCGCTATCTAACAAAAATATAATCTCCCCATTACTTTTTTTAAAAGCCCTATTATATGCATTCATTTGATTATAAGAGCCATATTTTCCTCTTTTCCTGTTCTTTATAATTTCAATATTTTTATATTTATTGATTTTTTTAATGGAATTGTCAGATGATGAGTCATCGTGAATTATTATTTCAACGTTTTGATAGGTTTGTTTTTTTATAGAATCGATACATTCAGTTAAATACTGCTCATTATTATAATTGGCAATTAGTACTGATACTTTAATGTCTTTCAATTTATTAACTCTTTTCTTTTATAAATATATTCAAATGTTTTTCTAAATGGCATTTTAGATTTATATATTTGATTAAAATTATTCATTTTCAAAAAATTGTTAATATCTGTAAAAGTATAATTTTTGATAATCATATTATCATAATGATGTTCAAACATTATCGTATCTACAAATTGAATTTTTTTTTTTAAACCCTTTAAAATTTCATACTCATAACCCTCTGTATCAATTTTAAGAAAAGAAATTTCATTAACATTATTTAAATCCATGTAATTGTCCAAAGTTTCAATTTTTATTTTTAAAATTTGATATTTACTTTTTTTACTAAAAAAACCTAGTAAATTAAATTTTCTTTTAAAATATGATGATTCTTCATTAATATCACTCAAGGTAGAGGAGGAGCTCTCATCAAATTGTTTGAAATCAATCTCTTTATTTTTAGAACCTAATGCGATATTTTCTATCAATATTTCTGTTTTGTTAAATTTTTTCGAATAATGTTCTCTACTTTTTTCTAAAAATCTAAAATTTAATGGACTCGCTTCAAATGAAATAATTTTTTTAACTTTCATGTTGCTGAGAAATAAATTTATAGATTCTCCTTTATGCCCACCTACATCAAAAAGTGTTTCTATATTCGTTAAATTTTTTTTTTGTAAAAATTTAATAATTCTTTTTTGATAAAAAAAATCAAAAAAACTTAATAACAGTAAAATTAATTTTTTAATCATTAATTCTGTTGTTAAATATTATTTTGCCATACTTTATGTATATTTTTTGTGTTTCTAGAGTGCATTGTTCTTTTAAATTTAAGCAGTCATTATATTCTAATACAAATTTTTCCATTTTTTTCTGAATGCGAAAATTACCATCCTCCACATTATAAAACCCTTCTTGTATTGGATTGTAATTATAAAAATTCATCTCTTTAACTATTCTGTGAAAATTTCTTATATTAAAGACTAATATTGTAAAAATAAGTAATATAATAATTGATTTATTATAATTTTTATAATCAATATTACTTGTGTCAAGTTTTAGACAGATCGGTATAAATAGTAATAAGGCAATAATGCAATACCCTCCATATCTCAATGCTGGATGATTATAAAACCATTCCACACCCAAAATCATTATTATTAAATAAATTAAATATACATAATTGTTAATTTTCTTTATTTCTTTTCTAAAAAATTGTCTTTTAAAAAAAGATACCACAACGATGATTGTTGTAATTAATCCTAAAATAAAATCAGATACTTTGTTGAAAAAATATATATCTATCCAATTTTTAACCCAGTAGAGACCCTGTATATATTCATCTGGATTTGAAACTCTAGAAATTGGTGTTTTGCCACCTTTTGACCAGAGCTCGTAGTGATTATTCATTTTGATAACTTGATCTATAGGTATGCCCCAATTAAAGTTATCAAAACATGTGATGCTAATTGGATATATAATACATCCTGTGTTTATAAAATAAGTAAATAATACAAAAAATAATAATAATAAAAATAAAGAAAAAAACCTATTAAAAATTAAAAAACTGATTGCTTGAATATAGTTTTGACTTCTTGACTTCATAAAAAAAAGTAAGGGTATAAAAAAAAGTGCATATAATATATAAAATGCTTTTAAAGAAATTATAAGCGCTGCTAATAAGTATAGATTGAATAAGTTTATACTTTTAATATTTTTTAAATTTATAAAAATTAGTAGCTCAATCATTAATAAAAATATCAATATTTGTGCTGATCTATCCGTTCCATGTTCTGCTATTCTGTAAAAAAATATATTAATAAAAATTATTGTGAATAAACTTAGATAATTTGTAATATCTACTTTTTCTTTTTTTAATTTTAAATTAGTAAAATAACTATTAATATTTTTTAATAATATGATGTTTGCAAAACCTAAAATATAAATAAATGAAAAATGAAACAAATAAAATTTTGCGTGTGGCAAATAAAATAATGAGTTTAGATAAAATATTGAGGATGGAGTTCTAAAACCGTGGTTAAATTGTCCAATACCAATATAAAAGCTCTGCTGAGTTAAATAATATGTATATGGAAAATGATAGTATGGAAAATCATCATGATTTTTGTATAAAAATATTGAGCTAGAAATCAAAAAAAATACTAAAATAGTTAACAAAAATTCTTTTTTATATTTTGAATAATTTTTAAAAATTCTAAAAAGAAATAAAATTACACCAAGTATAAGTAATAAGGTATTATGCAGCTCAGAATGGGCTAAAATAAAATTGCTTAAATATGAATATATCAATAATATGTATATTCCAAATAGTCCAACGTAGCCAAAATTGCTACTATTTAGTTGTTTTTTAAATAGTCCTAAAAAAAAGAGGCCATATCCTAATATTGAACTAAGAATTGAGAAATAATAGATTATTAATATTAGTGCATTATTCATAAAAACTATTTGTATGACATTTTATTTCAATTAACACTACATTAGCGTGTATTTATATTCTTTTAAAATAACTTATATACTAAATGGATGATCTTACATTAATAATCCCGACAAAAAATGAAGCTGAAAGCCTACCCATAGTTTTAAGTGAATTGAAAAAGTACAATTACAAAACAGACATTGTTTTACACGCCACTGACATAGACACAATTCAAGCAATTAAAGAATATGAAGTTAATATAGTTTATCAAGAAAATTTTGGATACGGTGATGCCTTAATTCATGGAATCAAGCAGTGCAAAACGAAATATTTTTGCATCTTTAATGCGGATGGTTCTTTTAATCCTTTGGAAATAAAGAAAATGCATGAAGCTTTACAAGCTAAAAAATTGGATTTTATATTTGCATCTAGATACCAAGCTAGCTCAGGTAGTGAGGACGATACAATAATAACTCTAGTTGGTAATTACATATTTACTTATATTGGCAAAATATTTTTTAGACTCAATATTACTGATATTTTATATACTTTTGTAATTGGCAAAACCGAACAGGCAAATATATTAGATCTAAAGCAAAAAGACTTTTCTTTTTGTGTTGAGCTACCAATAAAAGCAAAAAAAATGAAAATGAAATTAGGATGCATAGACTCTTATGAAAGAAAAAGAATTGCGGGCAAAAAAAAAGTAAATGCTTTTAAAGATGGATTCTTAATTTTAAAACATATGATAAAATTATTTTTTATGAAGCTTTAAAATTTTTTGATTTTTTATTCATTAACTTTCTGTACAAAAAAACATAAACAATTATATTGAAAACTATTATTAATATCTGTATTTTTGTATGATTATAAAACTGAGTAGCAATTGAAATACATGCTAAGTTATAAAAATTGATTATCATGCCCGTAGCAGTGTTTAAATAAATACTCTTAATATTAAAAGTTTTTTTTAAATATAAAAAAATAATTTGATGTAAGTGTTTGGTGTCTGGGTCTAGTGGTGATCTTGATAAATTTCTTTTTCTTAAGATTGAAAACAAATTCTCAAAAGCTGGATACCAAAGCAAACAAACTATAAAATATGGAGAAATATTATTATTAATTTGGTAAGTATTTATCAAGCATAACGCAAGTAATAAACCTAAAAAATATGACCCTCCATCACCTAAGTAAAGTTTATTAAAAAAATTTAATATAAATAGTGCAATCAAAACAGGTATTAAATTGTAAAAATCAATAATCTGGCTTATTTCAACGCCATTTAAATCAAGATAATGGAGACTGAAAGAGATAATCAAGCAATATCCAATTAGTGATGTATTTACACCGTCTATAAAATTGAAACCATTAATTACAATTAAAATACAAAATATTGAAAATATTATTCTAAATATACTATTTTCAAGTAATTGATCTAAAAAAATTATTTTTGTTTCAGGGACTGTAATAGAAGAAAAATATACAACACTCAACACAGTTAAAGTTTGAATAATAAATCTTAATTTTGGAGAATTGATTTTTTTTATATCGGATAAAAAACCAAGAAAAAATATAAATATAACATAACTAAGGTTTATAAAATTTATGTAATAATAAGATGTAAAAATTAAAATTAAACCACCAGAGAGAGGTATGCTTTCGGAAGAAGTAAATTTTTGATGTTTGTCACCTTTAAAATTTAAAAATATATTTTTTTTTGTGAATACATAATTTAGTATTAAAGTTAAAATTATGATTGAAATAAGTAAGATTATATTCATTTATTTTTTATATCCTTTAAAAAATAATTAAATGAGAGCATTACAAGATAAACAAAAGATTTTAATAAATTGAAGTTCATATATTTTCTATAAACTAGATAACCATCATGAAGTTTTTGTAGCTTCGATGATGAGAGAGAGTCTTCTAATTTCCTCCATTTTGTTAGGTTATCTTTTAGAGCAAAAATTTTTTTATCATTTGATGTTATTTTAAGCCAAAGTACATAATCTTCTTTGGTTTTAATATTTGAAAATTTTATTTTGTTTGTGATTATTACTTTTTTTAATATTACAGTTGATAAACCTATATCACATGACTTTAGTAATAATTTATGACACATGTCTTTAGCTTTTCTACTCCCAATTATCTTGTTATTAGAATTGATGATATGATAGGAGGTGTGTGAAACATCTATTCCTTTTTTTTTCATAAAAAAAATTTGTTTTTTTAATTTATTTTTTTTCCACAAATCATCTGAATCTAAAAAAGCAATAAAAATACCTTTACTTAATTTAATTCCTTTATTTCGAGACCTACCTGCTCCTAAATTTTTTTTATTAATAAAAATTTTAATTCTTTTATCTTTTTTTTTAATTTTTTTAAGTAAACTTAAATTCTCTTTATTTGAGTCATCATAAATAATTATTAATTCTAGATTTTTATATGTTTGATTTAAAACTGAATTTATACTTGAAGTAATATATTCTTTTTTTTTATAATACGGTATGATAACACTTACAAGATCCATTTGAACACACTATTATAATTTTATGTTAAGTAAACAGAAATGAAAAAAAAATTAATAATTTTTATGCCTAGTATTGAAGTTGGTGGAGTCGAAAAAAATTTTTTTATTATTTCTAACTTTTTGTCAAAAAAATTTAGTAATATTTCAGTAATTACCTTATCAGATTTAGCAAAAAAAAGACTGAGTAAAAAAATAAATATCGTCAAACCTAAAATTTTTTTTTCAAAAATATTAGGAAGGAGATTAAAATTTATTATTTGTTTATTGTATTTGTTAATTGAAATTATAAAAAATAAAAATTCAACAGTGTTCAGTTTTCAGGGAATTGTTTATTGCATAACTCTTTGTAAAATTTTATCAACAAATGTAATTGTTAGATCTAATTCATCACCCTCAGGATGGTCAAAACATTCTATTAAAAAATTTTTTTATAAAAAAATTTATAGTATGGCAAATATAATCATAGTTAATAGCTTGGCATTTAAAAAAGAATTAAAATATAAATTCAATCTTAATAGTGTCTGTATTTACAATCCTCTTAATAAGAATGAGATATTGAAGTCTTCAAAAGCTAAAACAAAATTTAGTTTTTTTAAAAAAAATAATCTAAATATTATAAATATTTCAAGATTTACTGATCAAAAAGATCATGAGTGTTTAGTTAAATCTGTAAATATCTTAAAAAATAAATTAAAAATAAAACTTCTTTTAATAGGATCGGGTCCGTTGCAAAATAAAATTATCAATTTAACAAAGAGATTTAAACTTACTCAAAACATTAAATTTATTAACTTTAAGAAAAATCCTTTTCCTTACATAAAAAAAAGTGATGTTTTGATTCTTTCTTCTAGGTATGAAGGATCTCCAAACGTATTGTTGGAGGCAATAGCTTTAAATAAATTTGTTATCTCTTCTAGCTGCCCGACTGGACCTAGCGAAATTTTAGACAATGGGAAAGGTGGCATGCTATTTCCAGTAGGAAATTATAAAACTTTGGCAAAAAAAATTGAATCATTTGCAAGAAATCAAAATAAATTTTCTAAAAAAAAAAAGTATGCAAAAAGAAGATTAGAAAGATTTAATTATAAAAATAGATTAAATGATTATTTTAAGACAATAAATGATTATTATTAATTGTTTGAACTTATTAATCTAATATTTTCATAATTTTTTTATGATGATTTAACATAGAAAAATTTTTAGAGTAATTTTTTGCATTTATTTTTTTTTTAAATTTCTCAGTATCTGTTAGATTTCTCATTAAATAAAACTTATCAATAAAATCTTGCTTATCATTATTTTTAAACAAAAAACCTCTTTCATTTGCTAAAATTTCTTTTGGTCCACTAGGACAATTACTTGATAAAACTAAAGTATTAGAAAATATTGCTTCCACCAAAACGAAACCTGGGTCTTCCCATAGAGAAGATAAAACAAATGCTTTTGATTTTTTTAAATATTTAAATATGTTTTCTTTATAGCCAATAAGATAAATATTACTTGATAAATTATACTTAAAAATTAATTTCTCTAGTTTTAATTTATCTTCACCATCACCGATAATGATGAGCTTAATATTTTTATTTTTAACAATAATATCTTTAAAACATTCTATTAAAAATGGAAAATTTTTTTGTTTAGTTAATCTCCCAATGGCTAAATAAAACTCACTATTGATAATTGTTTCTTCTTCGATGAGTTCATTTTTTTTTTTTTTTATTTCTCTTACGTTTATTATTGGGTCATAAAGTAATTCAAATTTATTATTATCTGTGATGTTTAGAGACTTAAAATATTTAAGTGTTTCTAAAGTTGGAAATGTTATTTTATAAATTTTTTTTAAGGCAATTTTCCAAAAAACTAAACGTATATAATTAAGTTTTGGTTTTCCGGAAATCCTTAATATAATTTTTGTTTCAAATTTAAATATTAAATTTAGGAATAAAGGTAAAGATGTTACTAAATGAACGATTAAAAAATTTGGATTAACCTTTTTTATAAAATTCCTTAAAGGTAAAAAACATAAAAAAAAAATTAATATGTATTTTAACCTGCTTTTAAAATAACCGACAGATGAGAAGCTATTTAAGAATCTATATTTTGTTAAAGTTAAAAAACTTTTTTCATTTTGGTTAAAATAATCATCATTATTCCATTCTCCAAATGTATCAATTATTTTTGCATTAAAGATTTTTGGAGAAAATTTATTTATACTATAAACAGAATTATATACTGCTTTTATTGTTGCCACTTTATCAATAAACGGCGACCAGTAATATATTGTTTTTTTCATTCTATCTTAAAACTGAACTTATCTTTGAAAAATATTTTTTACCAATTATGTTAATATGATACTGGTGGTTATTCTTTAACCCTTTAATTGCCTTAAATTTGTAAAGATTATAATTTTTCTCAACATGTCTCAGAGATAAATTTATAGTATTAGCCCTATTATCCTTCATTAAAAAACCATACCGACCATTAGCTAATATGTCTTTTGGACCATTATTTTTAGTTGCCACACATGGTAAATTGAAATTTAAAGCTTCAATTAAAACATTACCAAATCCTTCAAATAAAGAAGGTAATATTATCATTTTAGATTTTTTATAATATTTGTTAATATTATTTGTCCATTTAATAATTTTAATTTGTCCACTTAAATTTCTGTCTCTTATAAACTTGGATAAGTTTTTTCTTTGATGCCCATCTCCAACTAAATCTAATTTAAATCTTGGAAAATCTTTATTAAAAAGTTCAAAACCTTCTATAAGCTCAAATATTCCTTTTTCCTTAGACAATCTACCAACATATAAGATTTTATTTTTCCTTTTTTTTTTGTAAATTTTATTATTAAGATTGGTAATAGGATTAGATATGGCAATAACTTCAATTTTTTTATCTAAGTTTATTCTAATTTTATATGCACTACTTTTTGAATTTGAAATTACTAAGTCAGAAAAATAATAAATTCTCATCTTAATAAATAATTTAAATTTGTTATAAAGAACTTTTTCACCTCTAAAATAATCTATTGGTGCCGAGTTTCTGACTATTATTTTAAAATTCAAAATTTTAGAAATAATAATACTCAAGACACTATTTTGTAGACTAAAAACAGCGGTATCTTTATTATTATTTTTTATAAGAATTTTAAACAAAACATACATACAATAAATATTTCTAAAAAATAAATATTTTTTTTTTCTTTTGTAATAATAGAATTCTATATTTTTTGAAAAATTATATCTTTTGAAGTTTATTTTATCAAATGTTATAAATTTTATTTTTAATCCTTTTTTAATAAAAAAATTGGACAATAACATGGATGTTTTTTCTATGCCACCCTTAGCAAAATTAGGAAAAAAGATTATTATGTTTTTTAATTTCATTTCTTTATCTAAAGTTTAAACTTTTTCATAAAAATTTGAAAAGCTACTAAGGAAAATATTAATTCAGGATTATGATATTCTTCTTTATGTCTTTTTAATAAATTTTGTATATTATTAAAGTTTAAATAATTTTTTGTATTTTCATAATAATCTTTAGACAATATATCTTGTAAAAAAGGCTGTAATTCTTTTTTCATCCATTTTGCTACTGGTGACTGGAGTCCCCATTTTTTTCTTACTGTCTTGAAATTTTTTTTAAACTTTTTTTTTAAGAGATATTTACTATCTAAAAAATTTCCAAATTTTTGTTTTTCATCAATATACAAGAAATTTTCTATCATTTTTTGATCGAGGAAAGGCACCCTGGCTTCAATACCAAAATTCATAAATATATTATCACTTCTTCTCAAAAAATCATTTGCTATCTTAGTATCTATGTCTAAATAACAAATATCATTAAGTCTATTAGAAAAAATAAAATCTTTTGTGTGATTAAGCTCTAAATCATCTGCTTGTAATTTTTGAAAATCTAAATAATATTTCTCTTTGTTTTCCATTAAGTTTCCTTCATTAAAAGACAAAAAAAATTGAGTTGAATCTTTAAAAAACAACCTGTTAAGATTTTTATTTTTAAATTTTGGTTGAAAAATTTTTTTTAAGAAATTTATTTTTGATATACTAGACAAAAGGTATATTGACTTATAATGGTCATACCCACCAAATATTTCATCTCCACCATCACCATTAAAAATTACTTTTTCACGAACATTTTTTGCCATTAAATAGTTCAAAACCGAGCTTTGATTACCTATTGGTTCCTCAAGAATTTCTGTTACTTTTTCCATATTATCTTGAAAATCTTGAAATTTTACTTCTATAGTATTTAAATTGTCACCAAAAGCTTCTGTGTTTTTCTTTGCAACATGATAATCAGCATTAAACTTATCATAATCTCTAAAATAAAAAGAATATAACTCATAATTTTTTTTTTCTAAAAATTTTCTCATTGTGTGATAAATCACATTTGAGTCATAGCCTCCTGAAAGACTTAGGCTTACAGGTACATCGGAAACAAATTGTGATTTTATAATATCTTCAACATTTTCTTTTGAATATTTTTGAATTGCTGTATTAAATTTAAAATTTAAAAACTTTGTTAATTTTATTGGATTTTTTCTTTCTTTTATTAAAAGTTGACCAGGTAAAAGTTTTTTAATTCCATTAAAAAAAGTTTCTTGTGAATCGTTACGGCCTATATTTTTATAAAAAAATAGAGCTTTTGAATTAATTTGATTAATTTTTTTATATTCAAAAATAGATTTAATTGAACTTGAGAATATTAGATTTTTTTCATTTTCTGAAAAATAATATAAAGGTTTGACACCAACAATGTCTCTAATCAAATATAATATCTTTTTATTATCATCCCAGAGTGAAATTGCAAAAATACCTGATAATTTTTTGAATGACTCAATCCCAAATTTATCAAATAAATAGATTATAACCTCTGTATCTGAAGTTGTTTTAAATTTGTAACCATGACTAATTAACTCTTTTTTTAGTTCAATATAATTAAATATTTCACCATTATAAGAAATTATTAAATGTTTGAACTTAAAAGGTTGATTTGATCTGTTATTTAAATCTAAAATTGAAAGTCTGTCGTGACCAAGAGTAATATCTTGTTTTGAAATGTAATCACTAAAATCTGGGCCACGGTTTTTTGTTAATGACATCATCCTTTTTATCAAATTATCATCTTGAAAATTAAATCCATTTATTCCACACATATCTAATAATTTTTTTTAAATAAAATTGATGTACCATTAAAATTGTTTATAATCATTCTCAAAACAGTCTTTATAAAACCAAAAGAAAATTTTTTATTAATACAAAAAGCTTTTAATAACGAAAAAGAGGAAATTTTTTTAAAATTATGCTTTTTTAATAACATATTCATTGAAATGGAGGTAAATGAATTTAAATGTTCAAGGGGTTGGGCTGGACCTTTTATTAATAAATTCTGTTTGTATTTTTTGTTAAATAAAATTTTACTATTTGGAACTGATATATAAACCAAACTATTGTTATTTAATATTTTTTTTAAATTTTTAAAAACATAATCAAAATTATCAATATGCTCTAAAACTTGTTCAAGTCTTATAAAATCAAATTTTGCTTTTTTTTTTAAATCGTTAAAATTAAATACACTAATTTTTTTCATTTTAAGATATTTTACTCTTTTTTTTGAGGTCTCTAATGCAAATATATTAATTAAAGTATAATTTAATGACAAAATCCAGGATCCCCAGCCCGCACCATAATCTAAGATCTTGTATTTTTTTTTTGGATTAATTTTATTGAAAATATCGAATTCAAAATTAAATTTATCTTTAAATAATTTGATACTTCTTTTACTTTTTTCACAACTTTTTTTTGGTGAAATCAATTTATCATACAATTCTTCTTGTAGTTTGTTTTCTAAAGAATATTTTTGCCAAATAAATTTACAATTATAACATTTTAAGAGTGTATATTTGTAATTTTTTAATTTTTTAATAAATTTTTTTACTAGTTGATTTTTGCCATAATATTCAAAAAAAAAATTAATTAAGTCACGATCATTAATTGTTTTTGAATAAATTTTTATTCCAGTATTGTAACAAATTAAACACTTGGGTCTATTAATCATATACTTAAATATTAATTACTTTTAAGTTTTTAACTGATGATAATTTAAGATTACCAAAGATATTAATAATAATTTTTTTAGATTTTTGATCTCTTTTAAATTTTTTTATTATTTTATAAGTTTCAGAATGCTTAGATCCTGTAATAAGTATATTATATTTTTTTAAATTTATTTTTTTTTCAAATTTTATATCATCTCCAAGTATTATTTGTTTGTTATAAACTTTTTTAATATTTTTATAAATTGAAAAAAATTTAGAATTTCTTTTATCATAAACATTGTCCTTAAAATTTACTCCATAAAAAAAAATATTTTTATATTTCATATTTTTAATTATTTTTAAAATTTTTTTTGAAATATAATCTACGAAATTTTCATTAACTTTCCGCGATAAAGCTAACACGTCAGATCGAAGACCTTTTTTTTTAATATCTTCAATTAAATAATATGGGTCTACTGAAACACAATGTCCTCCTACTAACCCTGGCTCAAAATCAATGAAATTCCATTTTGTTTTACATAATGAAAGTACATGCTTATAGTCCAGTTTATATAAATCACAAATTTTATATAGCTCGTTCATAAATGCAATATTTACATCTCTTTGGGCATTTTCAATAATTTTTGCAAGCTCAGCTGATTTTATAGAATCTGCAATAACAACTTTGTTAGTAATTTTCTCATAAATTTTTTTCGCTAATTTAATTGATTTACTTGTGTTGCCAGAAACAATTTTGCTAATATTTTTTAAATTATTTTTTTTATCACCTGGATTTATACGTTCAGGAGAAAAACAAATGTTCAAATCTTTTTTTTTTATTTTGCTATTATTAGAAATTAAATTTAAACAAATATTTTCTGTTGTGCTAGGTGCTACTGTACTTTCAATGATTATTAAATTACCTTTTTTTACTTTTTTTGATATTAATTTACATGCAGATATTAAATTTCTGATATCTGGTTTTTTTTTAATATTTACAGGCGTCGGTACTGTTATAATAAATACATTAATTTGGTTATTAATTTCTTTTTCATTACTTAAAAATTTAATATTACTTTTCTTAATCTCTTTTTTTAAAATCTCTTTATTATAGTCTTGACCTTTTTTGAGATCATTTATTCTTTTAATAGATTTATCAAAGCCATAAACATTATGATATTTAGATAAACTTAAAGCTAATGGTAAACCAACATACCCTAAGCCAATAACTAATATGTTATTTCTCATTCAAAAACCATTTATAAAAATTATCAATTCCTTTTTCTATATTAACTTTAAATTTAAATTTAAATTTTTTTTGTTCATCTTTAACATTGGCCTTGGTTTTTATAATGTCACCCATTTGTAATGGGTAAAATTTTTGTTTTACTTTTTTATTAAATTTTTTTTCTATTAATTTAATCACATATGTTAAAGGTACAGATTTTGGATTACCTATGTTAATTATTTCATTAAAATTTAAATTTTTATTATTTGTTTGAATAATTAACCTATGAATATTTTCGATTATATCAGAAATATATGTAAACGATCGTGAATGATTTCCATAATTATAGACATCAATTTTTTTATTTTTATTGATATTATTAAAAAATTTAAATATTGACATATCAGGTCTACCATATGGCCCATAGACAGTAAAAAACCTCATGCCTATAAAATTCATTTTATACATATAATTATATACTGCCGAAATATGTTCTAATGTTTTTTTAGAAACTGCATATACTGAAAGCATTCTTTCATTTTTAGTTTTTTTTTTATCAGTATCTCCATACACAGATGAAGAACTTGCATATAAAATAGATTTAATATTTTTTTGTAATTTAAAGTATTCCAATAAATATATATATGCTTCAATATTATTTTTTATATATGTAGAAGGGTTGAGAATAGAAAATCTAACACCTGCTTGACCTGCTAAATGCACTATATTCTTTATCTTTTTTTTGAATTTATCTAATTTTTTAAAAGATTTTTTTTCTTTTAAGTCTATTTTATAAAAAGTAAAATTTTTATATCTTTTTAAAATACTTAATCGTTTATTTTTATATATAATATCATAATAGTTATTAAGATTATCTATTCCTATAACTTTTTTATTTTGCTTAAGGTAAAATAGAGCTAAATGAAAACCTATGAAACCAGCACTTCCTGTAATTAATATCATTTAATTTTCTAAATACGTTATAATTCTTTTTTCATGATTAAATTCTTTGACTTTGTCAAAAGAATTCTTAGAAATTACTTTTCTCATAATTAAATTTGATTTTATTCTTTTTATTGTCATAATCCAAGCATAAGGATTTAAATAATTTTTAACAAATAAACAATTCTGTTTATCAATTAATATTTCTTTTAACACATCTAATTCTGATGAAATTATTAATTTACCAGCACTCATGTAATCAAAAAGCTTTAATGGTGATGTATATTGAGCAATATTTGACACATTGCCCGCTGCTGTGACTTTATTTGTGTATGGTATAAGTAAAATATCCATTTTTAATAAATATTTACTTATTTTTCGATAATTTTGATGAGGAAATAAAAATAAGTTTTTCATGTTATTCTTTAATTTTAATTTTAGGATCTGATTATTTAGACCTCCATAGATGAAGTAATCGTTAGACTGATCTAATTTAGCTAACTCAAATATTAAATCTATTCCTTTTGAGCTATTAATTGAACCAAAATAACCCAATTGTAATCTTTCTTTGATAGTGGGATTTAAAAATTTCATTTTAAGGGATGTGCCAGATGGCAAAACAACAACCTTATCAAGATCTTTCATATCAAAGTCATTTATAAATTTATTTTTTATTCCTTGAGAAATAGCTACTGTCTTGATTAGATACTTGTTATCAAAAATGTTAAATATTTTGTAAATAAATTGTACTATTCTTGATTCAATTCTAATTTCATGATGAAGTTCTATAATACATTTTTTTCTAAATACTATACACAAAAAAACTACAAAAAAATTTCTGGAAATAATTATTTCGCTTCGATTGTATGATCTGAAAAAACTCATGATTGAAAATAAATAATAACTGAAGCCTAAAGGAAATTTATTAAATTTTAACATTCTTATTACTTTAAATTTAAATTTTACATTATAAAAATTAAAAATTGAAAGTTTTGATTGAGATGTATTAGGGATTATTAAACTTACATCATTCTGATCTTTAGATAAATATTCACATGTTTTTACGATTTGTAATGAACTTGGTACGTGTGATGGACAAGATGAATTTGAAATATATGTAATTTTCATTAATTTAAT
>Ga0307986_10001719_pt1 | contig 15868 bp, 14 predicted proteins | sample EllFjometageno82_FD_203170 | JGI IMG/M metagenome (GOLD analysis project Ga0307986, IMG submission 203170) | Marine microbial communities from Ellis Fjord, Antarctic Ocean - #82 | ecosystem: Environmental > Aquatic > Marine > Unclassified | place: Southern Ocean | collected 2014-10-09
GTTTGGATAGTCATGTGCAAACATCCCAAAATTTTTGCTCCCTTTAGAGGTGCTTTTCCAGAGTACTCTTCTCTTAGCGCCATTAAACCGGGCATTTCACTTTCTGCTATGGAAATTTCTTTTCTTCCAAATTCTGCTAAAGATATATCTTTTACTTTAAAATCATCCATTGCTCGGTTTTATACAATAAAAATTTTATTAATCAACTTATGATTATAATTTAGGGAATACTATCTCTACATTTGCACCCTTTTGTGCAATGTTATTAGAGGCTTTAATGGTTGCTCCATGCAAGTCTACAAGGTTTTTGACAATGTTTAATCCTAAGCCAGAATGTTCACCAAAATTGTCTGGTCTATTAGTATAAAATCTATCAAATATCTTTTTTGTAGTTGTTTCCTTAAATCCCTTGCCTTCATCAACAACCCTTAAAGTAACCTTTTCATTATCATCTTTATTAATTTCAACTGAAATTTTTTGATTATCGTTACTAAATGAAATTGAATTATCTAATAAATTTGCAATAATTTGCTCTATCCTATTTTCTATTCCATTTATAAAATATTCATCTTGATTATTAGAATCATTTAGAATTATCTTAATGCCTCTTTTTACTTCATAAATATTTTTAAAATCATCAACTACAGATTTTGCGATTAATTTAAGGTTAATTTTTTTCATTTTTTCTTTACTAAGAGCAACTTCATCTTTTAGCATCTGAGAATAGTCGGTAATTAATCTTTCAATTCTTTGAACATCATGATTTAGAATGTCTATCAGCTTACTTCTTTGTCTCTGGTCTTCAGTTTCATACAAAATTTCTGTAGCACTCTTTAAAGATGTTAGTGGATTTCTTATTTCATGAACCAAATCTGTAGAGAAGTTTTCTGCATGAGAAATTCTTTTTTGTAGTTCATTGGTCATATCATCTAATGAGATTGACAGTGTACCTAATTCATCATTTCTTTTTTTAAGTTCATTTATGTTTGTTTTATTACTACTCTTTTCTTTAATTATTTTTGTATAAGCTACTAAATTTTTTATGGGTTTGAGAAAGTATCTATTTAAAACAAACGAAAATATAAAAATTACTATTCCAACAAAAATTGCAGTTCTTAAAATAAAAGTTTTTCTTTCATTGATTGCAGATCTAATATCGCTAGCATTTTCAGAAATTGCCAAATACCCAATATTATTTCCATCTAATGTTACGCTTTTTACAGTTGTTAATAAAAATTGATCATACCCTTCTTGTGTGAAAGTAAATGGTTTACCATAATCTCTTGACTGTGAATAATCTGTCAAAATATCTTTTAAGGAAATAGTTTTTTCCTTATCTAAATTTTTTGTCTCAATTATCTTTTTACTTATTTCTTCATCTAAAATTTCTAATTGAACAATATCTAGTCTATTAGAAAAAGATCTTGGATCTAAATCTAACGTATCTGTATCACCCACTAGATTAAATTTATTATCTAATAGAATAACTCTATCTAAGTTTTGAAATAAAAATCTTGTTGAAAATAAAAATTTTCTGACATCTTTCTCTTCAAACTTAATATTCAATCTAAGAATGTGCTCAATTGTATTTTCTATTATTTGAATGTGTTTGATCGTTTTATTTTTTATCAAATTGGGTTTAACATTTCCAATATACAAAAGAGTTAAGCTACCAATGACTAAAAAAATTAATAAATTAATAAATAAAAATTTTTTTAAAATAGATAAACTTTTAAGAAAATCACTAAACATTAACCAACATTCCATCTATATCCACTGCCATATCTTGTTTCTATTGCAGTAAATTCAGGGTCAATTCTTTTAAATTTTTTTCTAATTCTCTTCACGTGACTATCTATAGTTCTATCTTCAATATCAGTGTCTTCTCTGTAAGCAATATCCATCAATTGTCCTCTTTCTTTAATCATACCTGGTCTCTTAGCCAGTTCCTTTACTATCAAAAACTCTGTAGTAGTAAGCTTGTCCGGCAATTGTTTTCCATCCCACTCACACTCAAGTTGAGAAGGGTCAAGTTTAAGCTTACCGTGAGCAATAATATTTCTTGTTTCTTCTAGGTTGATATTAATATCTTTTTTTCTAAGTTGAACCCTAATTCTCTCAATTAAGACTTTTATGGAAAAACCTCCTGATTTTTTAATAAAATCATCTGCACCTAATTTTAAACCAAGCAATTCATCTATCTCATCATCTTTTGATGTTAAAAAAATTACTGGTAGTGATGTTTTTTTTCTCAGTCTTTTTAAAAGCTCTTCACCATCCATTTTTGGCATTTTAATATCAATTATTGCTAAATCAGGAGGTGTTCTGGTTAGCCCAATTAACGCACTTTCACCATCTATATAAGTTTGAACTTTAAATCCTTCTTTTTCCAGGGCAATACTTATACTTGTGAGTATATTCCTGTCATCATCTATTAAAGCTATTGTTTGTGTTTGCATAAACTACTTTAAAAATACTAAATTGTTCTAATTTAGGCAATGCTCTTAAATTAGTGAAGTATTCCCCAATTATCACCAATATTGATATCTACTGTTAAGGGTGTTGAAAATGAGTGCAAGTCACTCTCGGTAACACTAGTCATTTCTTCCTCTATAATTTTAGTTATAGTTTTAATTTCTTTTACTGAAACTTCAAAAATTAATTCATCATGTATCTGCAAAAGCATTTTTGTTTTATTATTTTTTAAACTTTCAAATTTCTTATTTAATCTAATCATTGCGAGTCTCATGATTTCTGAGGCTGAACCTTGAATAGGTGCATTAATTGTTGCTCTTTCTTGAAAATTTCTAACATTAAAATTTTTGTCATTAATTCCATTGAAGTGAGATCTGCGCCCAAAAATATTATTTACATAACCACTTTTTCTACAAAACTTAATAGTTTCTTCCATATAAATTTTTATTTCTGGAAATCTTGCAAAATAAGCATTTAAAAATTCATCTGCTTCATGATTTGAAACATTGATTTGTTTTGCAAGTCCATATTGAGAAATACCATAAATAATGCCAAAGTTTATTGCTTTAGCTTTTTGTCTCATATCTTTATTAACTTTTTTTATATCGACATCAAAGACTTGGCTTGCTGTTAGTGAGTGAATATCCTCATTATTTTTAAATGCTTTTTTTAACTCTTTAACATCCGCCAAGTCTGCTAGGATTCTCATTTCTATTTGATTGTAATCAGCAGATATCAAAGTGAATCCTTTTTCAGCTATAAATGCTTTTCTTATATCTTTGCCATCATCTGATTTGATGGGAATATTTTGTAAATTTGGATCACTAGAAGCAAGCCTTCCTGTTGTTGTGGCTGCTAATAAGAAAGAAGTATGAACTCTTTTTGTTGTAGGGTTAATATGTTCTGGTAAAGCATCTGAATAGGTATTTTTGAGTTTAGAGGCTTGACGCCAATCCAAAATTAATTTTGGAAACTGATGTCCTTTAAATGCTAAGTCCTCAAGAACACTTGCATTTGTAGCAAAACTTCCTTTTCTAGTTTTTTTGAGTATAGCAATCTTTAAATCATTATAAATTATTTCTCCTAGTTGTTTTGGCGAGGCAATATTGAATTCTTTTTTTGAAATTTTAAAAACCTCTTTTTCTAGTTTGCTAATTTTTTTCTCAAATTTTTCAGATAATACTTTTAAAAATTTATTATCAACTTTTATTCCTTCAATTTCCATGAATGCCAATATCTTAATTAAAGGTTTTTCAAAAATTTCATAAATATTAGTTAATTTTTCTAATTTAAGATTTTTACTAAAAACTTTATATAGTCTATAAGTAATATCTGCATCTTCAGCCGCATACTCCATGGCTTTATCGAGCTCTACATCACTAAAATTTATTTCTTTTTTTCCAGTACCAACAATTTCTTTAAATGGAATTGTTTTATGCTGTAGATGAATTTCAGATAATGTATCCATATTGTGTCTATTTTTTCCAGCATCCAAAACATAAGACATCAACATTGTGTCTTCCATTGAGTTCATGTTTATCCCTTGCTTATATAAAACAATAAAATCAAACTTAATGTTTTGACCAATTTTTTTTACACTTTTATCCTCTAGAAGTGGCTTTAATCTTTTAATTACATTTTCTTTTTTTAAACATCCTTTAAACTTATGGCCTATTGGAATATAACAAGCTTTACCGATTTTTGTACTTAAAGAGATACCGACTAATTCTGCTTGATGTGCATCTAACGAGCTAGTTTCAGTATCAATAGCTAATTCCCCAGCTTCTTCTGCTTCATTAATCCAGTCGTCTATTTGTTTTTCGTTAGTAATTAAATGGTAATCTTTTTTACTTATGGTTTGTTGTTTTTCTTTAGATGTAACTTCTGTTTTAACTTTTCCTAATTCTGGTTCTCCATATGCTGAGATAACAGAACTGAGAAGTCTGTTAAATTCCATTTCTCTTAAAAATTTATACAACTTGTCTTTGTCAATTTCTTTTAACTGAAACTCTTCGATCATTCTTTCAACTGGAGCATCTTTCATCAATGTTACTAATTTTTTGCTAATAATGGCTTTATCTTTGTTTTCTGTAAGCGTTTCTCTTCGTTTGTTTTGCTTTATCTCATGAGTATTATCTAATAACTTTTCTAGAGTGCCATACTTATTAATAAGTTCAGCTGCAGTTTTAACTCCTATACCTGGAACACCCGGCACGTTATCACTACTATCACCTGCTAACGATTGCACATCGATTACTTTTTCAGGACCTACTCCAAACTTATTTATTATATCTTCTGAGGTTATAAATTTATTTTTCATTGGGTCAAACAAACGTACATTTTTTTTATAAAGCTGCATTAAATCTTTATCAGATGATACAATTGTTACCTTTGCTCCTTTAGCTAAAATTTGTTCTGCATAAGTTGCTATTAGATCATCTGCTTCATAATTGGGAAGGTCAACAGACGGTAAATTAAAAGCAACAACTGACTTTCTTATATATTCAAACTGTGGTGCCAAATCATCTGGGGCTTCAGATCTATTTGCTTTATAATCAGAATAAATTTCATTTCTAAAAGTTTTTCTAGCTGCATCAAAAATTACAGCAAAGTGAGTTGGCTTTTGAAGATTTTCATTAGATTTTGAATCTTCTAATAATTTAAATAGCATACTACAAAAACCACTAACTGCACCCACTGGTAAACCGTCACTCTTTCTTGTTAGTGGTGGTAGGGCATAATAAGCTCTAAAGATATAACCTGAACCATCTATTAAATAAAAATGATCTGTTTTTTTTATTTTATTCATTAGATAATATTATCTTAATTATTTTAAATATTATAAATGTATTAACGCATATGAACAAAAAAAATATACTTTCTATAAAAAACCTAAAAAAAATTTATTCAAGTAAACAAGGTGAAGATACCCATGCTTTAAATGATTTAAACTTAGACGTGCAAGAAGGAGAGATTTTTGGTCTACTTGGACCGAACGGTGCTGGCAAAACTACATTTATAAATATTGTAGCTGGAACGGTAATAAAAACAGCAGGACAAGTAAGTGTGCATGGTTTTGATCTGGATAAAAATCCAAGACAAGTTAGGGCATCTGTTGGTATAGTTCCTCAAGAAGTTAACCTTGATCCTTTTTTTAGTCCAAGAAAGTTATTGGAATTACAAGCTGGGCTTTATGGAATAAAAGAAAAAGACAGAATAACAGATATTATTCTGGAATTAGTATCTTTAGAAAAACAAGCAAACAGCTATGCCAGAAGTTTATCTGGTGGAATGAAAAGAAGATTACTAATGGCTAAAGCTTTAGTTCATCAGCCCCCAATAGTTTTTTTGGATGAACCTACGGCTGGTGTCGATGTTCAATTAAGACAAAATCTGTGGAAAAATGTAAGATTACTTAATGAACTAGGTGTAACTATTATCTTAACAACACATTATCTTGAGGAAGCTGAAGAAATGTGTGATCGCATAGCTATTCTTAATAAAGGAAATATTGTGTCTCTGGATAGCACAAAAAATCTTTTAAATAAAATTCAAACAAAAAAAGTAACTTTTAAAACTGATAAAAAAATTGATATCAAGAATGAAGATTTACCTTCTTTAAAATTAATATCAAGATCAGAGACAGAAATTTGTGTCTCTTATGAAAAAAATAAAATTAACATGGAAAGTTTAATTCATTTAATTAAGAAAAATAATGCTATAATTTTAGATATATCTACTGATGATGGTGATTTAGAGGATGTTTTCTTGAGATTAATAAAAAACTAGATTATTTTAATAATAAATAGTAAATTTAAATAATGGAACTCCTTAAAACTTATTCAATTCAAAAAACCTTAAAAGTATTTTTAATAGTTTTTTTAGGAACAGTTGCTTTAACTATTTCGGCTAAATTAAAAATCCCTTTTTATCCAGTCCCAATGACGATGCAAACTTTTGTTGTCCTTTTTTTAGGATTAGCCTTTGGATATAAAATTGGTCTTGTTACAGTAGGAGTTTATCTTTTTGAGGGCATTATTGGAATGCCAGTATTTTCTAATTCACCTGAAAAAGGTGTGGGATTAATTTACTTTACGGGTCCTACAATGGGTTACTTAGTAGGTTTTTTATTAGCTGCATTTTTTGCTGGTTATTTAAATTTAAAGAGTAATATTTTCATAATTTTTTGTAAGTTAATATTTGCTGTTTCAACAATCTATTTATTTGGAATTCTTTGGCTTGGAACTTTAATTGGATGGGACAAGCCAATACTTCAATTAGGTGTTACACCTTTTTTATTAGCCGAATTTTTTAAAATCTGTTTATTAACTTTACTAACAAAAAAAATTATTAAGTTTAGGAAATTTATCTAGGTGATCTTTTAGAAAGTATTCTTTGCAATGTCCTTCTGTGCATTTTAAGTCTTCTAGCTGTTTCAGAAACATTTCTATTACATAGTTCAAAAACTCTGTGAATGTGTTCCCATTTAACTCTATCTGCTGACATGGGATCTTCAGGAGGTTCTGCTCTTTTTTCTGGGTCTGCTAATAATGCTTTTTCAACATCTTCTGCATCAGCTGGTTTTGCAAGATAATCAATCGCACCCTCTTTAATTGCTGCTACGGCTGTTGGTATATTACCGTAACCAGTTAACATAATAATTCTACTAGTAGGATTAGAAATTTGTATTTGCTTTACTACTTCAAGTCCATTTCCATCAGCCAACCTTAGGTCTACTACTGCAAAAGCAGGTTTTTTTTCTTTTACTAGCTGAATTCCTTTTTGTACACTCTCAGCTTGAAAAACTTCAAATCCTTTTTTTTCCATTGCTCGTGAAAGTCGATCCCTGAAAGGATTATCGTCATCGACGATTAGTAAAGATTTGCTATCAAAATCACTTAGTTTTTTTAAATTAGAGAGTTCAGCCATAGGGTAGATATGGTGCTTAACTTCTAAATTTCAACACCTATTATTTGCTTTACATTAATTAACTATTGCCTTAATTGCATAAAATGTATGAAAGTTTTTATGTATTTAAAAACTTTTTTTTATTAAATTTTTTTTGGGGACATAATGCAAAAATTTAAAACGGTTGATCAGCTTATAAATCAACTAAAACCGGAACAACCTATTTATTGTATTAGAAAAAAATCAATACAATTAGCCGCTACATATTTTAGAAATAAATTTCCTGGTAAGGTGCTTTATGCAGTAAAAACGAATCCTCACCCTGAAGTTTTAAAAACAATAGTTGAGAGCGGGATTGATAACTTTGATGTAGCCTCTATTCAGGAAATTAAAGATATACGTGCAATTAACCCAATTGCAAAATGTTCATATATGCATACTGTTAAAAGTAGAGAGAGTATTAAGGAGGCTTATTTTAACTATAATATTAAAGCTTTCTCCCTAGATACTAAAGATGAATTAATAAAGATTATTGAAACAACTAATCAAGCAAAAGATCTTGAATTATTTGTAAGAGTTGCTGTTTCAAATGAACATGCTGAAATAGATTTATCAAAAAAATTTGGAGCATTAACCTCTGAGGCAACTGGCTTACTAAGACTAACAAAACAATACGCAAAAAAAATAGGTTTAAGTTTCCATGTAGGGTCTCAATGCATGCATCCTATTTCATATACAAAAGGAATTTCCGATATTGGAAATATAATAAAAAAAACCAAAATTATTCCTGATTATATTAATATTGGAGGTGGATTTCCTGCAATTTACCCTGATCTTGTACCTCAATCTTTAGATAATTATTTTGAAGAAATAAAAAAAGGTTTAGTTAATTTAAACTTGAAAAATCTTCCTGAAATATTGTGTGAGCCTGGAAGAGCGCTGGTTGCAGAAAGTGGATCAACAATTGTGAGAGTAAATTTAAGAAAAAAACAAAAACTTTATATTAATGATGGAACGTATGGAACTCTTTTTGATGCTGGTACACCAAACATAGTTTACCCTTCTCGTTTAATTAAAAATGGAAAAATAATATCTAAAAAATTAACTGCGTTTGATTTTTATGGTCCTACATGTGATAGTATGGACTATATGAAGGGACCATTTTTGCTTCCAAATAATATTAAAGAAAATGATTATATTGAACTTGGTCAACTAGGTGCGTACGGCTTAACTTTTAGGACTCAGTTTAATGGTTTTTACTCAGATAAAATTTATGAAGTGGAAGATGAGCCTATAATGACACTGTATGGCAAAGACAGTAATAAAGATATATTGGTTGCTTAATGCCAGAAAATAAAAATCTAACTCATAATAGCAAAAAAGATTTCCTACAGAATCCAGTTGAACACATTGATATTACATCATTCGATGCAAGAAAAATTATTTCCTCAATGGAAAAAATGTCTTTTGTTTCAAGAGAAACAGCAAATGCAGCCAATATTTTTAACGAAATGATTCAAGATAAAGATTGCACTATTTTTTTAACACTAGCAGGATCAACATCTGCAGCAGGATGCATGAATATTTATAAAGATTTAGTTAAATATAATATGGTTGACGCAATTATTGCTACAGGAGCATCTATAGTGGATATGGATTTTTTTGAAGCTTTGGGTTTTAAACATTATCAAGGTTCACAGTTTCAAGACGATACTGAATTAAGAAAAAATTATATAGATAGAATTTACGATACCTATATTGATGAGGAAGAGCTTCAAGAATGTGACAAAAAAATATGTGAGATAGCTGATACTCTGGATCCAAGAAGTTATACCTCAAGAGAATTTATTTATGAAATGGGTAAATATTTAAAGCAACATTCTAAAAAAAAAGATTCTTTAATTGAAACAGCATATGACAAAAACGTTCCTATATTTTGCCCTGCATTTACAGATTCGAGTGCTGGTTTTGGATTGGTAACTCATCAAGAAAATAATCCTAAAAATCATATTACAATAGATTCGATTAGAGAGCTTCGTGAATTAACTGAAATAAAAATTCAATCAAAAGGATCTGGTTTATTTATGATAGGTGGTGGAGTTCCAAAAAATTTTGTTCAAGACACAGTTATTTGTGCTGAGCTTTTAGGAAAAGATGTTGAGATGCATAAGTATGCTGTACAAATTACAGTAGCAGATTCTAGAGATGGTGCATGTAGTAGCTCTACATTAAAAGAGGCAAGCTCTTGGGGTAAAGTAGATATTGCAAAAGAACAGATGGTTTTTGCAGAAGCAACTAGTGTCCTTCCTTTGATTGCAAGTGATGCATATCACAAAGGTGACTGGAAAAATAGAAAGAGAAAAAATTTCTCAAAGATATTTAGATAAAATTGAAATATCTTTCTAATAAAAATGGATTTCTTGGAATTGACAATGATGTTGATTTTAAAGAAAAAGTAGTGGTTGTACCATTTGGTCTTGAAAAAACTGTAAGTTATGGTGGAGGTACAAGAAACGGCCCTAAAGAAATTATCAAAGCATCGCATCAGGTTGAATTATATGATGAAGAATTACATTGTGAGCCCTACAAAAAAATAGGGATTAGAACTTTAAAACCATTTAAAATTGATAAAGACATTAAAAAAGCTCTTAAAAAGATGTCTGATATAAATCAAAAAATATTAGATAAAAAACTATTCCCAATCACTTTTGGTGGTGAGCACTCAATAACGCCTGGATGTATTGTTCCATTTGTAAAAAAACACAAAGAGATATGTTTACTACATTTTGATGCACATGCAGATTTAAGAGAAAGCTATAACGGTGAAAAATTTTCTCATGCATCAGCTATCAAAAGATGCCTAGATCATAAAAATGTATCCTTAATTTCATTTGGAATCAGAAATATATCTCAAAGTGAAATACCTTTTTTAAAGAAAAATTCCTCTAGAATTAATATTTTTTGGGCAAAAGATAAAAAAAAATGGGACTTACAAAAATTTAAGAAAATGATAAAAAATAAAACTGTATATTTAACTTTTGATGTTGATGGATTAGACTCTAGTATTATGCCTGCTACGGGAACACCCGAACCAGGGGGACTGCTCTGGGATGAAACTTTAGACATAATCAGAATAGCTGCTAAAAACTCCAATATTGTTGGTGCAGATATAAACGAACTTTCACCTATAAAAGGTTTTAATTCTTATAATTTTTTGGTGGCTAAACTTGCTTATAAAATTTTATCTTACAAATTTTTATACTAAGCTTTTGAAGTCTTTTTTTTAATAGTTCCCAATAATAATCTGAATGGAATTAACATTGCTAAAGCAACAAATATTTTAACAGCTAAATCACCTAGAGATAAAGTAACCCATGGTATTCCTGTTGCATAAAATGAGATGGAGAAGAATAAAAATGTATCAACAGTAGATCCAATTAACGATGAAGTTAGTGGAGCGACAAACCATTTTTTTTGTCTTAAATAGTCAAAAATTTGAACATCCAACAACTGCGCGACCATAAATGCTGTACCTGAGCCTATAGCAATTCTGACTGAAATTAAGTCTGCAAAATTTGTTGAAAAGAAAAGAGTAAATATGATCCCTATAATAAAACCAACATAAACAATTTGTCTTGCAACTATTTTTCCATAAGATCTATTAGCTAAATCTGTAATCAAAAATGCAACAGGATAACTAAAAGCTCCATAGGTTAGTATTTCTTCTAAGCCGTAGTATTGAATGGGAAATTGTACCAAATAATTTGAAGCTAAGACTATAATACCCATCACCAATGACAGCAGTAAAAACAATTTACTCATTAAGCTGATTTACTAGGAGATACTTTAGGTGCTTTTTTTACAAATGGTGATTTAATTAATATACTTTTTTTTAATCTTTTTAATCTTGGTGATATATTTTTAGCTCTTGCTGTCTTTAAAAATTCATCAAAAGTACCTTTTTTATCAACACATCTCATGCCTGCATTGCTTACAGTCAGTGTTAAGCTTCTTTTTAAAAGTTCACTTGTAAATTTTGTTTTTTTTAATTTTGGTATAAATCTTCTGTTAGTCTTATTGTTAGCATGACTAACATTGTGACCTTTCATAGGTATTTTACCAGTTAATTCGCATTTTTTAGACATAATATTAGGTGACTATATAAGATGTGTTGGTGACCTCGTCAAGTTTATTAGCTTTAATTAGGCTGTTTCTTGCCTATTATTTCTCTAAAATTCTTAATCCCGTCAGCAATTAATATTTCTTTTAGCTCCTTTTTTATCTTTCCAACAATATTGGGGCCTTGAAAAACCATACCAGTATATAATTGAACATAGCTCGCACCAGCTAAAAATTTTTTATGTGCACTTTCCCCTGAGTCCACACCACCCACTCCAATAATTTCAATTTTATTTTTTAATAATTTATAAAACTTACTTATTAATTTATTAGCCTCTTCTTCAAGAGGTTTTCCAGATAAACCACCTTTTTGATGTTTTAGTATATTGTTTAATTTATCTCTATTTCCAGCGGTTGTATTTGAAACAATTACTGCACTTACTTTGTGTTCTAACAATATCTTACTTACCGGTCTAATTTGTTCATCTGAAATATCAGGAGAAATTTTTACGACAATTGGTATTTTAGATTTAAGCTTAATTTTTTCTTTTTGAACTAAATTCATTAATTCATTAAATTTAGTTTCATCATGAAAGCTTCTTAGATTTTCTGTATTTGGTGAAGAAATATTAATTGTAATATAATCAGCAATATCGTGAAAAGTTCTAAAGCCAATTAAATAGTCATTTAGCCTATCTTCACTATCTTTATTGGGTCCTATATTAATTCCCAATATACCTTTATTTAAATTAGACCGAATTCTATTACTTACCTCTTCGGCACCTAAATTATTAAACCCCAGTCTATTTATAAGTGCCTGATCTTCAACTAGTCTAAATACTCTTGGTTTAGGATTCCCATATTGTTCAAGAGGAGTAACTGTACCCACCTCAACAAATCCAAAGCCAAGTTTAAATAATGGATTATAAACTTCAGCATTTTTATCAAATCCAGCAGCCATTCCAATTGGATTGTCTATTTCTTTGCCAAATAGGTTGGTTTTAAACATTGGATCACCTTTATTTTCGCTCATTAAATTTGGTGTTAAATTTAATTTAAGAGATTTGATTGCTAAATTGTGTGCAGTTTCAGGGTCAAATTTAAAAATTAGTGGTCTGATTTTTGAAAACATTATTTTACTTTTTCTTTTATTAATTCTTTAGTTTCATTAACACCAAAAAAACTTATAAAAAAACCCATTCTTGGACCATTTTCATCTCCAAACACAACTTCATAAATTAATTTAAACCAGTCACGTAGATTTTCTGAATACCCATTTTCTTTTCCAGTTGAATAAATTAACGTTTGAATATCTTCGGGCAACATTTCATCACTACAATTATCGAGAGTCTTAACTAGAGCCTCTAATGCCATTTTTTCATTTGAATCTGGTGTTTTATATTTTTTCTGTAGTTTGATTACATCGTTAAAATATTTAATAGCATAGCCAATTAAATTGTCAAAAATTAGATGATCTTTTTCTAAAATGTCTTTTTTATATTTTTTTACAAATTTCCAAAGTAATTCCTTAGAACCTGCATTACTTGCTTCTACTAAATTTAAAAGCATTGAAAAACTCATAATCGTATCTTCCTGTGGAATTGATCCGTTATGAACGTGCCAAACTGGGTTCATTAATAATTGTAATTCATTTTGATTTTTTGCTTTTTCTAAAAAATCTAAATATTCATCGACAGTTTTTGGCACTATTTCTTTATATAGTTTTTTTGCTCTTTTAGGATTTTGATACATGTACAATGAAAGACTTTCTGGAGATGCGTATTCTAACCACTGATCAATGGTGATCCCATTACCTTTTGACTTGGAAATTTTTTCTCCTTTTTCATCTAAAAATAGTTCATAAGCGAAGCCAGATGGGTTTGTTTTGCCAATTAATTTAACTATTCGTGAAGATAATATTGCACTTTCAATTAAATCTTTTCCATACATTTCAAAATCTATATCAAGTGCATACCACCTCATAGCCCAATCTACTTTCCACTGCAATTTACAATGTCCATCTAAAATACTTGTTTCAAGTTTTTTTCCATTATTATCAAAAATAATTTTAGATTTTTCTTTTAAGATTTCTAGAACTGGAATTTCTAAAACTTTTCCAGTGTCTGGGCATATGGGTAAAAAGGGACTATAGGTTCTTTGTCTTTCCTTACCAAGTGTTGGAAGAATTATATCCATAATACCTTGATAATTTTCTAAAATTAGTTGTAACGATGAATTAAAAAAACCACTCTTATAAAGGACTGAAGAACTTTTAAAGTTATATTCAAATTTAAATTTATCTAAAAAATCTTTTAACATTTCATTGTTGTGTTCACCAAAACTTGAAAATTTTTTAAATGGGTCTGGTACTTGAGTTAAAGGTTTATGAAGGTTTTTATTTAATAGCTCTTGATTTGGTACGTTTTCAGGAACTTTTCTAAAACCATCCATGTCATCTGAAAAAGTTATAATTTCTGTTGGTATGTCTGTTAGCTGTTTTAATGCATTAACCATCATTGATGTTCTAGCGACCTCACCAAAGGTACCTATATGAGGTAATCCACTTGGACCATATCCAGTTTGTAAAATAATTTTACCTTTTTTTTCAATAAAGGATTTTCTTTCACGCAACATCTTTTTAGCCTCAACAAAGGGCCAGGCGCTAGTTTTATCTAAATTGTCTTTTTCAATCACTTTGTTTAATAAGAAATATCTTATATTTGATGTTATTATTAACTCTTATAGAGTTGAAATTTATTTACCATAAAATAATGTTCTTTCAAAATGTCTAATTATAAAACTGTTTTTTTTACCTTGGGTATTTTGCAAATTATTCTTGGGATATCAATGGTAGTTCCAATTATAACTCAAATTATATACTCAGAAGTAGATTCCTCATTCATAGGTGCCTCAATAATTTCAATTATATTTGGGGTGTTATTTTTTTTATCAAATTTAAATCATGAAAAAAAATTAAACCTTCATCAAGCTTTTTTACTAACAGCACTTTCTTGGTTGAGCATTGCAATATTTGGTTCTTTACCTTTTATCCTTTCAAGTCTTGAATTATCAATCACAGATTCATTTTTTGAAAGTATGTCTGGAATTACCACAACAGGGTCAACAATAATATCAAATTTAGAAGCGGCGCCCAGGTCAATTCTTTTATGGAGAGCCATGCTTCAGTGGCTTGGAGGCATAGGTATAATTGTAATGGCAATTACTCTAATGCCAATAATGAATGTTGGTGGAATGCAATTATTTAAAATTTCAAGCAACGATTCATCAGAAAAATTGTTACCAAAATCTAAAGAAGTAGCTCTAAGATTAATTTATGTTTATTTGGCTCTAACTACTCTTTGTGCTGTAACTTATAAAGTTTTTGGAATGAATATTTTTGATAGTGTCACTCATTCTATGACAACAATCGCCACCGGTGGCTTTTCTAATTACAATGAGTCAATTGGATATTTTAATAGTCTCCCTATCGAAATATCTTCAATGATTTTTATCATATTAGGAAGTTTACCTTTCATTGCTTATATAAAGTTTTTAAATGGCAATAAAAAGATATTTACTTCTGATGTCCAAATTAAATCATTTATTAAGATAATTATTTTTTCAATTATTCTACTTTTTATCTATTCACTTTTTCAAAATAAAGATTTTTCTCAAATTAATATAAGAGCAATTGTTTTTAACGTTATTTCTATTCTAACTGGTACAGGATATGTCACTGGAGAATTTGATGGGTGGGGAAACTTTCCATTAATTTTCTTTTTAACTCTAATGTTTATTGGTGGCTGTGCTGGCTCAACTACTTGTGGAATTAAAATTTTTAGAATTCAGATTTTATATCTATTTATTGCTAATCAATTAAAAAAAATTGTTTATCCAAGAGGTATATTTGTAATTAAATATGATAAGAATAAAGTAGATGATAAATTCATGGCTTCAATTATCTCTTTTATTTTTCTTTACTTGGTTATATTTTTTTTGCTAACGGCATTTTTGTCTTTAAGTGGTTTGGATTTTGTAACCTCAATCTCAGGTGCCGCTACATCAATTTCCAATGTTGGCCCTGGGTTAGGCTCTACAATTGGCCCTAATGGCAATTTTTCAAATATACCTGAAATATCCAAATGGATTTTAAGTCTTGGTATGATCTTGGGTAGATTAGAATTGTTTGCTATACTGGTATTGTTTCTACCTTCTTTTTGGAGAAATTAATTATGATTAAAATAAAAAAACAATCACTCTCAGAAACTTTTTCTATCTACTTAGATAAAAGAATGCTTAGAATATTATTGCTTGGGGCTATCTCGGGGTTTCCCTGGGTTCTCATAGGAAGTAGTTTGAGTTTATG
>Ga0307986_10001720_pt1 | contig 15867 bp, 17 predicted proteins | sample EllFjometageno82_FD_203170 | JGI IMG/M metagenome (GOLD analysis project Ga0307986, IMG submission 203170) | Marine microbial communities from Ellis Fjord, Antarctic Ocean - #82 | ecosystem: Environmental > Aquatic > Marine > Unclassified | place: Southern Ocean | collected 2014-10-09
TTTGGAAAGCAAGTCAATTAACAACAAACAAAGATTCAACCTTAGAAGTTATAAAAAAAGAACTTTATTTTTGTACAAACGAATATTTTTATGGAAAAAGTAGACCTTATATACAGGCTTTTGTTTGTCAGCATCCCAAATACCAGTGGCCAAAATGTTTTGACCTAAAACATGACCCTAGTATTTATCTAGATATGCCAGCGAATGCTTTAAAAGTCGCAATGGGTAAAAACCCTAAATTCTTAAGAACAGTTAGACACAATAAACATCCCATCATCATGAATCCCTCATACGGAAATGAGTTTGATGAATATAAAATGATAGGAATAGAAAAATTAGCTTCTAGAGCTAAACTTATAAAAGACCACAAACAATTTTCGGAGAAAATAAGCCTAATTTTACAAGATGAGGCTGAAGAAAAAGAGCAAACAAGATCTCAAGAAGACATCTATGAAGAGGAGAGTATTTATCAAAAATTTACTAGTGCGGAGGACAATAGAATTATGCCAGAATTTCACAAAGCTGAATGGGAAAAAAAGCTTTTAGTTTTAGACAAGCTAAAAGATGAAAGACTCCATTATTTTGGAAAGCGCTTAATTTATGAAGAAAAACCTGAAATACTTCCAAAGGAAGAATACAATCAAATTCAAAGAACTATTGCCAAAAGACTTTTGAGTACTAGCACAGAAAAATGGAACACAATTCCAAGAACATACTCTGAGATTGATACCTTAAGAGAAAAATTTGAACGAGAAGGTCAACCAGAAAAGCTAACTATTTTAGACGACATTAATGTATACGTGGAGGAAATGGAAAAATTTTATAACGCTGTCTAGTTGACTTTAATTAAAAAATACCTATTTATAATCTGCAAATGGCCACAAAAAAAATTACAGATGAAAACTTTGAAACAGATGTTGTTAAAGCATCCATGCCAACAGTAGTAGATTTTTGGGCTGAGTGGTGTGGTCCGTGTAAACAAATTGGACCTGTGCTCGAAGAAATTTCAAATGAGATGAAAGATCAAGTTGTTATTGGCAAACATAATATTGATGAAGAACCAAATTCTCCCACGAAATATGGTATACGCGGAATTCCTACAATGCTTTTATTTAAAGACGGCCAACTGAAAGCGACCAAAGTTGGAGCCACAACAAAATCAAACATTGTTTCCTGGATTAAAGAAAATATTTAATTCTTGCTTAAAGCCGCTCCAACTAAATATAAGCTTCCAAAAATTACTATTGTTTTTTTTTCTGTTGAAGAAGATTTTTTCAAAGCATCATGAATATTATTTGCCTTACTAGTTGGAATATATTTATTCCCTATTTTTTTAAGTACATCAGCATCTAATGAATTAGGTTCATCAGGAATTGTAACAGTAATTAATTTTTTAAATATTCCATTAAACGATCTAATAAACAGATCAGGCAGTTTATTTTTTTGCATTCCCCAAATACCATAGATAGGCTCATTTAAAGTTTTAAGATAATTATATAAATTTTTAGCACTTGCTGTTGAATGACACCCATCAACTAGTAATTTTTCATTTAAATTTAGTAATTTTTTTAATTTACCTTTTTTTAGATACTGAACCCTTCCTTCAAATTTAATTTTAGGAATTGTTTTGATTATAGTTTCTTTACTTACATCAAAATCTAATGCCACTTTAATAGCTAGAGCTAAATTGTTAATTAATCCCTCAGAGTGAATATTTTTAGATTTAATGAGAATATTATTTTTTGAATCATTGTAGAAAAAAGTACCATTGACACTTTTTACTATAAGGTTTGAGCAATAAATTTTCTTACTCTTATTATTTTTCAAAATATCTTTAATAATTTTTAAAGTTTTCGGCTCCTGTTTTGCTATATAAATAGTCGTATTTTGAGATAAGGAATCAAGTTTTTGTCTGCAAATTTCCTTTAGGGTTTTTGGTTTTACCCAGTCTTGATGTTGAAAGTTAATATTAGTTATAATTTGAGCTTTAGGTTCAACCCACAGATTAGTGCTGTCCTTTTTAAACAAAAGCCCAGCTTCAACTAAATGATAATTAATATTTGTCTGGTTTTTAGCAGCTAAAATATAAACACAAGTCAGCAGTTCAAACAAGGTTAGTTTTAGACCAGTTGATTCAACTAACTTGATATATTTTTTTATTTTATTAAGAGTTATGTATTTATTCTTTAGCCAGATTCTATGTCTCACATCATAAAGATGAGGGCTAGTAAAAGTTGTAGTATTTTTTTTATTAGCTTCTAAAAAGTATTTTAAAGATGTAAGTGTACTCATTTTTCCATCACTACCTAAAATATTAATAGGATTTTTTAATTCTAAGTGTGGAAAGGCAAGTGAGGTTAAAACTTTTTGGATACGGGTAAGATCGAGATTAATTCTACGGCTATAACGCTTTTGTAGATTTTTGTATAGACTTATCGAGTGTGACAACATTTGATGTGTCAGTATTAGCCTGTGTTTCTTCTTTTTTCAATAAAACACTTATCAATGTACTAATTGTATTTTTTAAGTTCTTTCGATCTTCCACAAGATCTATCCCTCCGTGATCTTTAACCCACTCAGCACTTTGGAATTCACTCGGTAAAGTTTCACGAACAGTATCTTGAATCACTCGACGACCGGCGAAACCTATAACAGCTCCTTTTTCGCCAATTAAAATATCACCTAACATTGCCCAAGAAGCAGTAACACCGCCAGTAGTTGGATTAGTTAAAACCACGATATAAGGTAAATTATGTTTCTTTAATTCATTTACAGCAAGAACAGTTCTACTCATTTGCATTAAAGCAATAGATGACTCCATCATTCTTTGTCCACCTGAGCATGAAAAAAAAATAAAAGGATTTTTATTGTCTATAGCGTGCTGAATACCGTGAATAAAAGCCTCTCCAGATGCCGCACCAAAAGATCCACCAATAAAACGAAAATCTTGTGCTCCAACAGTTAATTCAATGTCATTTACTTTACCTGTTGAGATTGCAACTGCATCATCTTGTTTAGTAATTTTACGTGCTAATTTAAGTCGGTCAGTATATTTTTTTTTGTCAACAAAATTAATTGGATCATCTTTAGGTCGAGGTGTTGAAATTAATTTAAATTCTTTATTATCAAAAAAAATTTCAAATCGTTCTACACAAGTTAATTTATGATGGGCCCCACATTTAGGACAGCAATTTAAATTTTTTTGTAAATCTTCTTTGTAAATTAGATTTTTACATTCACATGTTGTCCATAAGGCATGTTCAGATTCTGCTGTTTTTTTTTTAAATAAATCAGCAATTTTTGGTTTTATAAATTTTGTAATCCAGTTCAGATAATTCTCCTTTTTAAATTATGTACCATTCTACTCAAGTTTGTGACAGGATTTTGGCGCAATTTCAAGGATCTAGTAATTTCTTTACACAATTGGCTACCTACGACTAACCCATCCGTATATTTTAAGGATGCTATAGTTTTAGTTGTTATTCCAAAGCCAATAACTATATTTTTTTCAGGATTAATTTTTTTGATTCGTTTGTAATTTTCTAAAATTATTTTTGAAGAAACTTTTAGTTTTCCACCTGTTGTTGACAACATACTAATATAATAAACCATATCATGTGAATCTTTAATAATTTTTTTCATTCTTTCTTTAGTTGTCGTTGGAGACACAAGCTGAACAAAATTCACAGAGTGTTTTTTGCATTGATTAGCAAAATTTTTATTTTCTGGATGCGGTAAATCGACAATAATCAATCCATCAACACCCACTTTTTTACATTTTTTAAGAAAAGATGTTTGACCGTATTGCAAGATTAAATTGAAATAACCCATTAAAATTAAAGGTTTAGCATATTTACTTCTCTTAAAATCTTTAACAATTTTAAAAATATCATTTAGCTTAATGCCATTTTTTAAAGCACGATGTGAACTTTCTTGAATCTGTCCTCCATCAGCTACAGGGGTGTTATGAGGAAAACCCAATTCAATAATATCCGCATGTTGAGCTATCGATTTGATAATTTCTAATGATATATTTTTAGTATAATCTCCAGCAACAGTATAAGTTAATAATGCTGGTCTCTTTTCTTTACCACACTTCTTAAAGGCTTCAAAAATTTTGGAGTTCATCTTTTATAACTGCCCAATCTTTTTTGTATAATAAATTTATCTTTTAAAGAATCACCACAACTATTGACAACAATTACAGTTGCAGGATTTAGTTTAGGAGCAAGTAAAATAGCTTGAGCAAAAGCATGAGATGGTTCTAAAGAAGGAGAAATATCTTCTAATTTAGTTACTATTTGAAAAGCAGCTAATGCCTCCTCATCAGTTGCAGAAGTATATCTTGCTCTTTTTGCATCTTTTAAGAAACAATGAAGGGGAGATATGCCAGGGTAATCAAGTCCCGCAGAAATAGATTCAGTCTCACTAATTTGACCTTCTTTATTTTGCATTACATATTGTTTAGCACCATGTAAAATTCCAATTTTGGCATTATTAGTTAATGGTGCAGCGTGATTTTTACTATTTTTTGGCCCACCTGCTTCAACTCCAATAAACTCAATTTGTTTTGGGTTATAATCCATAAATTCATTCCAGAATCCCATGGCTGAACTTCCTCCACCTACACAATTAATAAGTTTTACTTTTTGTGGAATCTTTCCAAATACATTTTTCATCTGTACCTTTAATTCTCTAGAGATTTGAGCTGTACTCCAAGCACAAATTTTAACAAAAATATTAGGACCTACTGTTGAACCTACACACATATGTGTAGTGTCACAATTAGCAACCCAATAACGCATACACTCACTTACTGCATCTACAAGTGTTTGACTGCCAGTGTACACAGGAATGACCTCAGCTCCATTTTTTCTTATAGCATCAACATTTATTTTTTGTCGCTTGACATCTTTAATACCCATAAAAATTTTACATTTAAGACCAAAATTTTTAGCCGCCATCGCCAACATCTTTCCTGCATAACCAGCACCTGTATCTCCAACTACGTATTTTTTACCAGCTTTCCTTGCGATCAAACAATGAACTGTTGCGTTGTAAATCTTGTGAGCCCCACCATTCGCTTCAGAAACTACTTTAGCCCAGACTTGAGCCCCACCCAGATACCTGGTTAGATTCTGTAGTTTAATAAAAGGAGTAGGTGCACCTATATAATTTTCAAAGTAAAAATCTCTCTCCTTTATAAAATTTTTATCATGACGCAATCTTTGAAAAAGTTTAGCTAAATCTTCAATAGGTTTTTTTAAGGTTTCAGGTACATACGAACCACCAAACTTTTGAGCGTATATACCATTTTTATCATGTTGGTCTATTAAAAGAATACCTTTTTTAATTTTAATCATTAATTTGTTTTATTTTATTCAAAAAATTTTTGATTTTATTTATATCTTTTACTTTATCTGTTTCTAAAGCTCCAGAGACATCAACAATATCAGCTATTTCTTTTAAGCTTTCAACTATGTCTATATTGATATTACCTGCTATCATTTTTGTGATGTGGTGAGGTACTTTTTTAATCCAGTTATAGTCCCAACTTAAAGATTTGTGTAAACCTGAACTATCGAAGAGAATAATATCCGCCACATTTTCATAAATTTTATATTTTAAAATATCTTTTTTCTGTTTGATCTGAAGTGAGATAATTATTTTCTTTTTATAAATATTTTTAATTTCATTAATTTGTTCTTTTGAGAAGTCTCCATAAATTTGAAAGTAATCTAAATTAAGATTAGAAAAAGTTTTGAGTTCATCTTTTAAAGGATTAACTAAAACGCCTACATAAGAAGTATTTTTTTTTTTAATTTGAGTTAGTTCATTAGCAGTTTGATAATTGATGAATCTATGACTTTTTTTATAGTTTAGTATAAAGCCACAAAAATTTGCACCATATGAAATACACGTTTTGACTTGTTCAGTAGTTGATAAACCACATACTTTCGTTTGCATTGTTATATTGATTTAATAATTTTTTTTATATTTTCTAAAGGATCACCGTCATAAATAGGTCTACCAATAACTGCAAAGCATCTATCATCTGCGATAGCATTAAATTCTTTATAGCTTAAAGTTCTTTTTTGATCTTGGATATTTTCATTTCCTCTAATTCCAGGACAAAAAATTTTAATGTTACTTGATATTTTACGTACAATCTCAATATCTTGAGCAGAAGCAATTATGCCTGAAAGTTTTGCTTTATCGGCAAGTCGAATTAGTATTTTTACTTGTTCTTTTATTTCATGAGTAATTCCAATTTGTTCTAGATTAGTTTTATTCCAAGAAGTTAAAATACTTACTGCTAATAATTCTAAGTTGCTACCAACAGCTGCTTTTTGTGCCGTCTCTAGCATTTCCAAAGATCCTAAAGAGTGAATAGTCAAATACTGAATAGATTTAATTTTAGATATGACCCTTATAGTTCTTGCCACTTGATTAGGGATGTCAAATATTTTCGTGTCTAAAAAAATAGGTAATTTAAACTTTTCAAACTCTTTTACTCCAGCTAAACCAATAGCACTATAAAGTTCTAGTCCTATTTTAATTCCAGCTAATTGGCTCTTAGTTTTTTCTGTTACTTCTAATGCTTTACTCAAAGAGGCAAAATCTAAAGCTAAGAATATATTTTTTTTCATTACTCTGTAATTGTATTTATTTTTTGTTTTAAATTCTTCGACATCTTGAAAGAAATCTTTTTTTTTGAAGGAACATAAATAATCTCACCAGTTTTAGGATTTCTAGCATTATGCTTGGCTTTAATATATTTTATCGAAAACCTTCCCAAGTCTCTTAATTCAACTGGTTTTTCTTCAACTAAACTATCAGAAATTTTATTAAACATAATATCAAAAATAGTCTCAATTTGAGAACGTTTTAAAGCAGGGTGTTTTTTATAGAGTTGTTTAATTATTTGTGACTTGACCAAAAATTATTCTTCTTCTTTTTTCTTTTTTGACGGTTTTTTACCTAAAGCTTTTTGGAAAATTCCTGCTAATGTTGCTCCAGATTTAGCTGCGTTTACACCAAATTTAGCAACCAGACTTTTCTCCTCATAGATTTGAGCCGATTTTACTGAAAGTGTAACTTCTCTTTTTTCTAGATCTAACTCTGTAATCATCGAGTCAATTTTATTTCCCGGAACAAAGATTTCTGGTCGAGCATCAGTTGCTTCTTTAGCTAATTGATTTTTCTTTATCATAACAATAATATGTTTATCTGGGTCCACAGATACTTTTATTCCAGTCTTTAACACTTCATGCACTCGAGTTGTAATAATTGAACCTTCTTTTTTGCTATTCTCCTTAAACCAATCAAAAGGATCTTTTTCCATTGCTCTAAGTGAAAATCTAAGCTTATCATCTTTCATCTCAATGATTTTAACTTTTATTTTCTGCCCTTTTTTAAATTTTTTAAGGTCTTGATTCTGTTCGTTGTATGAAAGCTCCCTGTAATGCAACATTCCAGTTAAGCCATTTTCTAAATCAGCAAAGATAGCTTTTTCAGTAATATTGTTAATTGTTACCTCCATAATCTCTCCAACTTTATTTTCAACATCTTTCCAAGGATTTGAAAGTGTTTCTCTAAACGATAATGAGATTCTTTTTTGATCACTATCAATTGATACAATTTTAACCTGAACTTCTTGGGTCGCAGACAAAATTTTTGAAGGTTGAGTATTTTTATTCGTCCATGATAATTCAGAACTGTGAATTAAACCTTCTATACCATCTTCCAATCTAACAAAAGCACCGTAGTCCATTAACTTTGTAACTGTTCCTGTGTAGATTGAACCAATTTTATATTTCTTTTCTAAGCTATCATAAGGATCTTTCGTTAAAGCTTTGACTGATGCTGAAACACGATTTGTAATTTTATCTATTTTAGTTATTTTGACTTTCATTGTTTGACCAATTGTAACTAAGTCAGATGGTTTTTTTACACGACCATGTGATAGATCTGATACATGGAGAAGAGCATCTATGCCTTTAATATCTAAAAAAATTCCCCAATCTGTTGTAGCCTTAACTTTTGCATCTTCGATAACATCACCCTCTTTTAAATTTTTTAAAGCTTCTTTAGCCTCAATATCTTTACTTTTTTCCAAAACTGCTCTACGGCTTGTGCAAACATTTCCTCTAACTTTATCAATTCTTGTAGCAATAACTTTTAGAGGAACATTCATTAAATGATCAACTTTTTTTAGTGGTCTAACATCTATTTGAGAAGCTGGCATAAAAGTTGGCAGCCCATCACACGTTGCAATATATCCACCTTTAACTCTACCTGTAATGTAAGCTGTTATTTCCTCTCCTGATGCAAAAACTTTTTCCATCCGGTTCCAAGCGTTCATCCTTCTTGCTTTCTCTCTTGAAATTACTATTTCACCTTTGAAACTTTCAATACGTTCTAAGTATACCTCGACTTTAGAACCCACTTTTAAAGTTGATAACTCATCGTCATTTTTAAATTCCTCAACGGGAATCATACCTTCCATTTTTGCTTTGCAATCGACAACGATAAAATTTTTAGTAATTTCAGTCACAGTTGCTTTGATGATTTCATTCTCCTTAAGCTTGCGATCTTTAAAATCGTCATTTAATAGGACTTCAAACTCTTTTTGTGAGCTAGATAGTTCCTGATTAATTATTTCAACTGCCATATTTATCTTTAATTTTTTCTTCGATTATTTCAGACATTTTATTTAGCATGCCTGTGATATTTTTTAATTTATCAGTTTGCACAATTACCGCATTTTCCGCTTGAATCAAAGGAGAATTTTTACGTTTTTTATCTAAATTATCACGAATACTCATAGCTTTTTTAACATCTGAAAGCTTAATCTTCTTGTTGCTTTTCCAAAGTTCTTTAAACCTTCTCTTAGCTGCAACATTAATATTACACTTAAAGAAAAATTTTATATCTGCATTTGGCAAGATTACAGTACCAATATCTCGTCCCTCGATACAAACTTTATTATATTTTCGTGTAAATTTTTTTTGAAAAGATTTTAGAATAGTTCTAATTTTTTGTTCTTTTGCAATAATTGAGACATGTGCTGAAATTTTAGGAGAGTGTAAATTTTTATTATCTAATTTCCTTAAACTTAATTCTTTAAAACATTTTTTAAGAAAATTAATTTTATTTTTAGGTTTATATTTTAATAACTGAAAACTTGCATAACGGTAAAGTAAGCCAGATGATAAAAATCGTAAGCCATATTTTTTAGAAATTTTTTTTGCTCCTGTCGTTTTCCCACTTGCCGCAGATCCATCTGCTGCTATAATTAACTTATGATATTTTTTTAATTTCAAATTTTCCTCCAAGAAATTTTATAATTTCTAAAAATGCAGGCGCAGATGTTCTAACTGTTTCAAAATTTTTTATTTCAGACTTTATTCCTGTAACTAAAGATAAAATTAGTGCACTCATACATATTCGGTGATCTCCTAGGTTGGGAACTTTAATGCTAACGTTAGTTTTCTTAATTAACGAATTACCAAAAATTTTCATTTCACTTTTATTTGACTCACATCTAATACCTATTCTGACTAATATTTTTTTCATCTCTTCAATGCGATTGCTTTCTTTATTGGCTAAATCTCCTATACCTTTAAATATAGATTTCCCTTTTGTTAATGCAGAGATTACAAAAAGAATAGGGTACTCATCAGTAGCTGAAACGTAATAAGCAGAATTTGACTTGATAGGCTTGAGACTGCTACTCTTGATATTAATATCTCCTACAAGTTCATTGTTATTTTTTTTTATATTTTTAAATTTTATTCTTGCCCCGTGTTTTATAAGAAGATTGTAAAATCCAATTCTTCTAGGATTCAAACCTACGTGTTTAATTGTTAAGTTAGCATTTGGAATAAGCAATGTTAGAGCAGTAAAAAAAGCCGCTGTACTGGGATCGCCGCCAACATTTATTTTTAATGGATTGAGATACCTCTTTCCATAAACTTTAATAAGATTTTTTTTTTTTTTATTTTTTTTTATTTTTAAAATTTTTGGAGTTTTTAAAAGCATATTCTCAGTATGGTCTCTGCTTTTATCTTTTTCTATAATATTAGTAACTCCATTTGCGTTTAACCCAGCAAGTATTACGGCACTTTTAAGCTGCGCAGAAACTCCAGCTTTATAGCTAATTCCAATTGGTATTTCTGATGAAATCAAAGTTAGAGGAAAAGTAAATTTATTTTTTGGTAAAAAAGTTGCACCAAACTCACTCATAAGTTTAATCAGCTTACTCATATTTCTTTTATTTAAAGAATTATCTCCTTTAATTTTAACTTGAAGTTCGGGGTTAGTTGAAAGCAAACCGACAAGAAGCCTAGCAGTAGTGCCTGAATTACCACAGTCTAAAACTAAATCCTTCGTAGCTTGAAAGGATCCTAAACCTTTTCCATATATTAGGTAATGTTTTGCTTTTATTTTTTTAATTTTTACGCCTAATTTTTTTAAGCAATTAATACAAGAAAAAACATCTTCAGACTCTAAAATATTTTTAACTTCAGAAATATTATGGCTTATAGATCCTATTAGAAATGATCTAATTGAAATTGATTTATCAGAATCAACACTAATAGTTTTGTTATAAAATTTTATCTGACTAGAAGTTTTAATAGAAAACTTTTTATACAACATATAGACTAAGTTCTGTAGGAGGAACCAAAATATAATTCAATTGCTTTTGAGGATTTTAATATTTCAGAAGGAGTGCCTTGTGCTATAATTGATTGTTCTCCTAGCACATAAGCTCTATCCACAATATCAAATAAATTGTTAACCTGGTGATCAGTTATTAAAATCGCACAACCAAAATTTTGTAATTTTAAAATATATTTTTGAATATCTTGAACTACGATTGGATCGAGTGCAGCTAAGGGTTCGTCTAGTAGAACCACACTTGGTTTGTTGATTAATAAACGTGCTAGCATAAGTCTTCTAACCTCTCCTCCTGACAGGTTAGAGGCGTGAATATTTCTTAAATGTTGAAGGTTAAACTCATCAAGCAATTTTTCTGTCATTTTAATTTGATTATCATGTCCTTCAATGCAAATTTGACAGATCCCCAACAAATTGTCGTACACACTAATAGCAAATACAGATCTTTGTTGACTTAAATAGCCGATACCTGCTTTTGCTCTAAGATGAATAGGTTTATTTTGGATCTCTTTTCCTTTGACCAACACTTTACCTTCATCGGCATAGGTTTCACCAATAATCACACTATATAAAGTTGATTTACCAGAACCATTAGGACCCAGCAATCCAACACACTCACCGGGATGTAAGTCCATACTAATTTTTTTTAAAATTGGTCTACCATCATAAGTTTTGGTTATATTTTTAATTTGGAGAACAGGTTTATCTTTCTTGAATTTAATTATTCTAAAACCTTTTTTCATTAATTTTTAAGTTTTATATTAACCTGTTTACTACCGAACATTGAAAATTCTAAATTTTTATTTGTGAGATCGTACTCAACATTATCTGCAAAGAATTCTCCTTTTTCTACACTTTCTCCTCGTACATTACCAGAGGCAAACAGTTTACCACTAGAGCTAAGGTAAGTTAATTTGTTAGAAAATAAAGTATTTGTTAAATAGTAAGCCTTAACATTTTGTTTAAAATTCATATCTAAAGTTATATTATTATATAATCCTGCGTCACTAGTTACTTTTAAAAGAGTACCATTCTTTAAATAAAAATTTCCTACCACATTTTTCATATTTACAAGCTCAGGAGACTCGGTTTTAAAATTTGCTACACCGGCATTTAAAATATATCGATTTCCATTAAGGTCAAACCCTGAATACTCAATATCGTTGAAGCTATTAATATTAGGATCCGTTTCAGACTTAATCTTTATCACTTCCTTTGTTGGCTCACTTTTGTCTCGGTAGGTATTGTAGAGAAGTGATGAGCCAACTAAAAAAATTATAAGCTGTATTGTTCTAATTTTTTTTTTTCTATTGGTCACTTTATACCGTATTGCAATAAAGAGTGGATATGTACAATACCTTTTAGTTTTCTATTTGATCTTGTTTTGTTGAATTCTTTTTCAGAAGCAACCAGCAAGCTTGTGATTTTTCTATCGTTCATTATTGATAACGCCTTCGAAGCCGGTGAAGTTTCTGAGATGAATAAAGGGTTAGGGGTCATAAACTTTTTTAGATTATCATTTTTAGAATAATATTTAATCCCTCTTCTAGCGTCTCCGTCAGTTAAGATACCCTTAACATTATTTCTTTCAACAATAACAACTAAACCGAGTTTTTTTTGATCAATAACTTTTGTAGCTTCGTAGATATTTTTGCTTACATTAATTACAGGCAATTTTTTGCCTGTGGTCATAATGTCTTTTACTAACAATAAAGTTTGTCCAATGTTGCCACCTGGATGAAAAACTTTAAACCTTTCTTTTGAGAAACTCATTTTGTTCATAAGTGCAACTGCCAAACAATCACCTAACAGTAATGTGATACTTGTACTTGTTGTTGGTACCATACCAGTTGGATCAGATTCTTTAACCTGTGGAAGTAGTAATTTCACGTCACTTGCCTTTAGCAGCAAGCTGTCTCTCTTGGAGGCAGCACCAATAATTTTAATATTAAAACGATTTGCATATCGAAGCATATTTGAAATTTCAGAAGTATTTCCTGAATATGAAAAAACTAAAAGTAAGTCTCTTTTATCAATTTGCCCAAGATCACCATGATTAGCTTCACTTGGGTTTAGAAAGAATGAAGAAATCCCAACCGATGATAGTGTCGCTGCAACTTTTCTTGCAATCAAACCACTTTTTCCAATACCTGCACAAATAACCTTACCCTTACAGTTAGCCATCAGATCAACAGCCTGTACAAATGATTTATTGAAAATTTTATTTATCTTTTTAAGCTCAGCTATTTGAATAGCAGCAGCTTTTTTTGCAACAGAAATATAATTAACTTTACTCATTAGTGTTCAAATATTGAAAATTTAAATCCTTTTTGATCTAATTCTATTCTTGTGTCTAGGAACTCTAAACATTTCTTATAAATATCTAATCGGCCTTCTCTGTCTAGCATTTTTTCTAGTTCATTCTTAATTCTATGTAAATAAATTACATCATTGGCGGCATACTCTAGTTGTTTATCACTAAGGTCATTAATATTTTTATTCCAATCACTGGACCCTTGGTTTTTGTCTAATTTTTTATTACAAAATTCTTGAACTAAACTTTTTAAACCGTGAGAATCCGTATAAGTTCTACAAATTTTTGAAGCTATTTTTGTGCAGAAAATATTATTCATTTTACACTTTAAAAAAAACTCAAGTGCACTCTTATCAAATCTTAAAAAGTGGCCAATTTTTTGAATTTTATCATTTTCTAACACTGAGACTAAGTTAGGCATTTTGTAATTAGTTCGGTCAGGTTGAACAATATAGACTTCACCACCATCACCACATATTTGAACTAAACTTAATTTATCACGTTCCGGAATTAGCAAACCTGTCGCCTCAGTATCAATAGCTATACTATCTCTGAATGAACTCGCAACTTCTGAACTTATGTCTCCTTGAATTTTGTGTATTTTCATATAACTATCTTGAGTACCATGAATAATTACCCAATAGCAACAATCCTTGGTGGTGGTGGATTTATAGGAAGATATCTTGTCCGAAAAATGACTGAGAAGAATTTCCAATGTATTATTCCAACAAGGAACGCTTATTTAAAAGGTTATTTAAAAACACAAGCCCCTCCAGGAGCAATTGAATTTATAGATTTTAACCCAAAAGACTTTTCTAAAATAAAAGAAGCAATAAATAACTCAGATATTGTTATTAACTTAATTGGAATCCTTTTTGAAAATAGAAAACAAAAATTTTCTAATATGCATTGTGACTTGCCAGGTCTTATTGCTAAGTATTGTTCAGAATCAGAAGTCAAAAAATTTATTCATGTTAGTGCCATAGGCGCCAACGCAGACTCAAAATCACTTTACCAACAATCAAAGTTTAAGGGAGAACAAAAAGCATTAGAAAATTTTAAAAATACAGTAATTATTAGACCCAGTGTAGTTTGTGGTAACGAAGATAATTTTACTAATCTTTTTGCAAAGTTAAGTTTATTTCCTGTAATTCCAGTTGTTAACCCTAATTATAAATTTCAACCTATTCTAGTAGACGATGTAGCAACTGCTATTGTTAAAGCTATTGAGATTAAAAAAAATGAAGGAAAAATATATGAGATTGGTGGACCAACAATAATTAGTTTTAAAGACATGGTAAGATCTATTGTTAACACAATAGGCAAAAAAAGATTTATTGTTGAGATGCCCATGCTACTAGCAAAAGTCCAAGCAGCTTTATTTAGTTTAATGCCAAAACCTTTGCTGACAAAAGACCAGTGTGTAATTTTAAGTGAATCAGACAACATTGTATCTAACAACCATTTAACGTTAAAAGAGTTAGATATAAAACCAGCAGACGTTCAACAAGCCATGCACAAATGGTTATGGAGATTTAGAGCTGGTGGAGAGTTTGCAAAAATTTAAACTTATACTAGAATTTTTTTTATAAAAATTTAAGACTTATCAGTATAATTACCCCTGTTATACTGCCAGAAGTTCTGCTAAGTTTTTTTAAATAGTTAATTATTTTTATAAAAACAAACAAAGGAAATCAATGAAATCACTAAAAAAAATATTTTTTGTTTTCAGTATATTTGCGCTTTTTTCACATGCAAACGCAGAAGCAAAAACTACAATCAATTGGTGGCATGCATTCGGAGGAAGACTTGGAGAGTTACTTGATGTTCAAGTTAAAAACTTTAATGCGAGCCAAGATAAATACGAAGTAGTTCATACAAGAAAAGGTAACTACTCAGAAACATTAAACGCTGGAATAGCTGCGTTCAGAGCAAAACAACAACCACATATCTTAATGGTATTTGAAGTTGGAACAGCTTCTATGATGGCAGCTAAAGGTGCAACTAAACCAATTTACGAAGTAATGAATGAGTCTGGATTAAAATTTAATCAGAATGCTTTTATTCCTCCAGTAAAAGGTTATTACACGACAACAGACGGACAAATGTTGTCTTTACCTTACAATGCATCAACTCCAGTTCTATGGGTTAACAAAGACCTAATGAAAAAAGCTGGTTTAAAACCTAATATGAGCCTTAAACATTGGGGTGATGTTGGTAAAGCATTAGACGCAGCTAAGGCAGCTGGAATTTCTTGTGGACTAACTACTGCTTGGCAGAGTTGGATACATTTAGAAAACTTTTCTGCTTATCATGACATTCCGTTTGCAACAAAAGGAAATGGTTTTAAAGGGTTAGATACAGAGCTTAAAATTAATGGTCCTTTACAAGTTGCTCATCTAGGTTTGATGGGTAAGTGGGCTAAAGAAGGTAAGTTTTTCTACGCTGGTAGAAGAAATGAAGGTGGAGCTAACTTTAGAGCTGGAGAATGTATGTTCTTTACAGAAAGTTCTGCTGGATATGCTGGAATCAAAAAAGAAGCAAAATTTGATTTTGGTATTAGATCTTTACCTTACTATGAAGGAACTAAAGGACCACAAAATACAATAATTGGTGGAGCTTCTTTATGGGCTATGGGCGGACACTCTGCCGATGAGTATAATGGTGTTGCAGCTTTAGTAAACTTCTTATCTCAAACTAAAGTTCAAAGTCAGTGGGCTCAAGATACAGGATACCTTCCAACAACAACTAAAGCATTTAAAGCAACAGGATCTTTTTACAAAAAAAATCCTGGAACTGATATTGCTGGAAAACAAATGTTGGCAAACGCAACAACTGATAATTCAAAAGGTCTAAGACTTGGATCGTTT
>Ga0307986_10001721_pt1 | contig 15867 bp, 14 predicted proteins | sample EllFjometageno82_FD_203170 | JGI IMG/M metagenome (GOLD analysis project Ga0307986, IMG submission 203170) | Marine microbial communities from Ellis Fjord, Antarctic Ocean - #82 | ecosystem: Environmental > Aquatic > Marine > Unclassified | place: Southern Ocean | collected 2014-10-09
ATCTGATGATTCAATACACAAACCAACTCATTTTGCTGTAATTTTTGATTCTGCTAAAAAAAATTTTAGAAATGATATTTACGAAGATTACAAAGCTAATCGTTCGGAAACACCTGAAGATCTTATTCCTCAATTTGAATATATTAGAAAAGCTGTAAAGGCTTTTAGCTTACCTTCAATAGAACTAATCAATTATGAAGCAGATGACCTTTTAGCAACCTATGCGAAACAGATTGTAGACGCTGGAGCCAAGGTAACAGTTATTTCGTCCGATAAAGATTTAATGCAACTAGTTTCAGAGAAAATTAGACTATACGACCCAATGAAAAATAAAGTTTTAGGAGAAAATGAAGTATTTGAAAAATTTGGAGTGAAACCAAATCAAGTAATCGACGTTCAATCTCTAGCAGGGGATCCTTCGGATAATATCCCTGGCGTACCTGGGATAGGAGTAAAAACAGCTGCTGAACTTATTAATAAATATAAAACTTTAGATGTTTTGCTAAAAAATATTAATGAAATTCCACAAAACAAGAGAAGAGAAACGCTTTTAAAAAATAAAGATAAAGCAATACTTAGTAAAAAATTAGTTACTCTAAAAAATGATGTACCAGTGAAAGAAAAGCCTGAAGATTTTATTATGAAAAATGTTGACAGAGAAAAACTTTTCGAATTTTTAAGAGAGATGGAATTTAACAGGCTACTTAGCCAGGCTATTAGCTTTTACGGTGAAACTCAAACATCAGATTTAGATAAATCTAGTCAAATAAAAAAAAAAAAGGAAAAGAGTATAAATACTAAAAGTTATGAGTGCATTTTAGATGAAAAAAATCTAGACAAATGGGTAAAAATATTGGAAGAAAAATCAATAATTGCAGTAGACACTGAAACATCTTCTTTAAACCCTTTAGAAACAGATTTAGTTGGAATTTCATTTAGCTACGCACCAAATAAAGCGTGCTACATCCCTTTGGCCCATAAGGAAAAAGGATTAAAAAAAGAAATCGTTTTAAAAAAAATTAAACCTCTTTTAGAGGACCCAAGTATAAAAAAAGTAGGACAAAATATAAAATTTGATTTTATTGTTTTAAAACAAAACGGAATAGAAATTAACTCTATTGAAGATACGATGTTAATATCTTACACTTTAGATGCTGGAGTAAATCGCCATAACATGGATACTTTATCGGAAATTCATTTAGGTCATAAGACAATATCCTTTAAAGAATTAGTAGGTATAGGGAAAAAAAAATTAAATTTTTCAGATATAGGACTTAATAAAGCAACTGAATATGCTGCAGAAGATGCCGATATAACTTTAAGGTTGTATGAAAATTTAAAAGAAAGATTAGATGATGAAAAATTAAATAAAATTTATGAATATTTTGAAAAACCAATGGTAAAACTTCTATCAAAATTAGAATTTAACGGAATAAAAGTAGACGTAACTTATCTGAAAAAATTATCATCACAATTTGAAAAAAAGTTAAAGAGAATAGAGAAGGATATATATGCTTTAGCTGGAAGAGAATTCAATATTGGTTCTCCTAAGCAGCTCGGTGAAATTATTTATAATGAACTTAAGATTGCAAAGCTTAAAAAGACAAAAAAAGGCAGCCTAGCCACTAATGCAAATGTTTTAGAGGATTTGGCAATTACGGGTCACAAATTTCCCAATTTAGTTTTAGAGTGGAGACAGGTTTCTAAACTAAAAAATACATATACAGATGCCTTACAAGAACACATCAGTTCAAAGACTAAAAGAGTACACACATCATTTTTACTGGCAGCAACAAATACAGGTCGATTAGCATCTAGCAATCCTAATTTACAAAATATTCCAATTAAATCGGAAGATGGCAGAGAAATTAGAAAAGCTTTTGTTGCGGAAAAAGGAAATATCTTAGTTTCAGCTGACTATAATCAGATTGAGATGAGAATACTGGCAGATATAGCCGATGTAAAAGCACTTAAAAGAGCTTTTAAAGATGGAGAAGATATTCATAGCTTAACAGCAAGCCAAGTTTTTAATATTTCAATAAGTAAAGTTAATGAAGATCTAAGAAGAAAAGCAAAAGCAATTAATTTTGGAATTATTTATGGAATAACACAATATGGTTTGGCAAAACAAATTTCAGTTTCAAACCATGAGGCATTAGATTTTATTAATGCGTATTTTAAAAAATTTCCTGAAATAAAAGACTACATGAATTCAACAATTAAATCTTGCAGAACTAAAGGTTATGTAAATAATATTTTTGGGAGACGAATTCATCTTAGAGGTATTAATGATAAAAATTTTAGTGTTCGAAGCTTTCAAGAAAGAGCGGCTATAAATGCACCGATACAAGGATCTGCTGCTGATCTCATAAGGCTAGCTATGATTAAATTAGATCAATCAGTTGAAACTGATAAAAAATTTAAAGCAAAAATGCTTTTACAAATCCATGATGAGCTTATTTTTGAATGTTCTAAAGACGATAAAATATATGTTCAAAAAATAATAAAAGATGCAATGACATCTGTTTCAAGCTCAGATTATCATATGTTTTCTATACCTTTAAATGTTAGTATAAATTCAGGTCTTAACTGGGAGGAAGCACATTAATTTGATTGAATGTCGCCTAAATTTTGACAATTTATGTATAAAAAATAAAAAAATATGTCTCAAACAATTGCACTTGTAGATGATGATCGAAACCTTTTAACCGGTATAAGTATTGCCTTAGAAAGAGAAGGTTTCAAAGTCCAAACTTATATTGATGGTGAGACCGCTCTCAACGGATTAACCAGAAACCCACCTGATCTTGCAGTTATTGATATCAAAATGCCAAGAATGGATGGAGAAGAACTCTTAACTCGTCTAAGAAAAAAAATGTCTATACCTATAATTTTTTTAACTTCTAAAGACGATGAAGTTGATGAATTATTAGGACTTAAACTAGGTGCCGATGATTTTGTTAAAAAATCAGGAGGGTTTTCTATAAAAATTTTAATTGAAAGAATAAGAGTTCAGCTAAGAAAGAAAAACGGGCTAGTTGATGATTCTAAAAATATTATTAGTCACGGTAAATTAAAATTAGATCCTGCCCAATTGGAATGTGAATGGAACGAGAAAGCTTTACCGGATAAATTAACAACAACTGAATTCTTAATAGTCAAAGAACTAGCAAAAAGACCAGGTGTAATAAAAGAAAGAGCTCATTTAATGGATATAGCCTACAAAGAAAACACGGAAATTGAAGATAGGACTATAGATAGTCACATTAAGCGTATCAGGAAAAAATTTAAAAAGGTTGACGGTAAATTTTCAGCAATTGAAACACGATATGGAAGTGGGTATAGATGGAATGTTAGTTAATGAACCAAAAAAAATCACCATCTATATTACGAAAATTTTTATTATTTAACTTATTAGTTTTTTCAGTATTAGGCTTGTTTACATTTTTTTACCTTAAAGCAATTCAGCCAAATTTAGTAAACATAAAATCAACAAATCATTTAGTTGTTATAAAGAATACCACAGACCATTTGCAGAGATTAAAAATTGATTTTAATGAAAAAGGTATTAGCTCATTTTTACTATCAGCCAGATTTTTATTTCAAAGTCTAGATAGGGTTCAATTTTTTAATTTAAATGGAAATTTAATTGGCGACACAGATATGTTGGATATTGATCAAAATGTGTTTTCAAGATCTGAAGCTATTATTGAACAGGAAATAAATAATTCAAATATTGTTAATAAGAATTTAAAAAATGATAAAATAGATGACTCAATAGACTACTATAAAGAAATTAAAGACATAATTTTAAATAAACTAAAAAATAATCCTCTAGTTATAGAAAGTAAAATAAAAAATGAATTTTTTGTACGTACACTCAATAAGGTTTTTATTGAAGAAAAAATAGTTGGTTATATTTTAGTTAGTGAGCAGGCAAATGAGATAATAGTAGCTGTTAAGGAAAGAAAAAATTTTATTACCCGAACCGTGTTAGCTGTTGCGTTAGTTATTTTAATTTTTTCTGTTTTTCTAAACAAATATATTTTAAAACCAATTAGTTTTTTAGTTAGATATACAGATTCAATAAAAAAAAAATCTAGTAAACCAGTTAACATAGATAATTTTTTTATTAGAAAAGATGAAGTTGGAACCTTAACTCAGTCAATACATGAGATGACATTAGATCTGCAAAAAAGAACTAGCCGCGCTGAAACCTTTTCTACTGATTTAGCACATGAAATTAGAAATCCATTAGCATCATTGAAAGGTGCTTCTGAGTTATTAGACAAAACAACAGAACAAAAAGATCGTGAAAAGCTACTAAATATTATCAACCATGATGTAGAGAGAATAGAGAGACTTATTACTGATTATTCACAGATGCTTAAAGATGAAGCCTCACTTTCTAGAGAAAAAATGTTTAAAATAGATTTAGATAAAATTATTAGAAATGTAACTGAAGATTTCAGACAAAACACCATAAGTTTAAGTAAGCAAATAGAAATTGAAGTTGTTAATAAAAAAAATGACAAAAAAACTTTTTATATACTGGGCGTAGAAAGCCGCATAGAACAAGTTATTGCTAACCTTTTAGATAACGCAGTTTCTTTTAGTCAAAATAATAATAAAATATTGGTAGAAATTTTAGAAATACAAAAAGAATTTTTGATAACTTTTAAAGACGAGGGACCAGGTTTTAAAGAAAAAAATATAGATAATATTTTTAAGAGATTCTATAGTAATAGACCGGAAAACTTTGGAGAACATTCTGGACTAGGGCTTAATATAGTAAAAAACATAATAGAACTTCATCAAGGTAAAATTAAAGCAATGAATAGAATAGACAAAAAAGGTGCTCAAATAGAAGTTTATTTACCTAAGTATAGCTAGTATTGTTGCTTGCCAAGAAGAAATTATATTGTTAAAACACCCGCAGATCATGAATGATTACAAAGTAAAAGACATTAATTTAGCTGATTTTGGTAGAAAAGAAATTTCTTTAGCTGAGACAGAAATGCCAGGCCTAATGGCACTAAGAAGAGAATATAAAAATAAATTTCCTCTTAAAGGAGCAAAAATTCTTGGCTGCCTACACATGACAATCCAAACAGCTGTACTAATTGAAACACTTGTCGATTTAGGTGCAGAAGTAAGATGGTCGTCATGCAATATATTTTCAACTCAAGATCACGCAGCAGCGGCAATAGCTAAAGCGGGAACACCTGTATTTGCATGGAAAGGTGAAACCGAAGAAGAAGCTATCTGGTGCATTAGGCAAACAATTGAAGGAAAAAAAGATTGGATAGCAAATATGTTATTAGATGATGGCGGTGATTTAACTGCAATGATGCACACAGATTATAAAGATTTGTTAAAAGAAATAAAGGGTGTTTCAGAAGAAACCACAACAGGAATTAAAGCTTTAAACAAAATGGAAAAAGATGGATCTTTAATGATACCAGCAATTAACGTTAATGATTCAGTTACAAAATCTAAATTTGATAATTTGTACGGATGTCGTGAAAGTTTAGTAGATGGAATAAAAAGAGCTACAGATGTAATGATGTCAGGTAAAGTAGCGATTGTAGCTGGGTTTGGTGACGTAGGAAAAGGAAGCGCAGCATCCTTAAGACAGGCAGGCGCAAGAGTATTGGTTACAGAAGTTGACCCTATTTGTGCACTACAAGCTTCTATGGAAGGTTATGAAGTTGTTTTAATGGATGAAGCAATTAAGAGAGCCGACATAGTAGTTACAGCCACTGGTAACAAAGATATTATTACAGCAGATCACATGAGAGACATGAAAGACAGAGCAATACTTTGTAATATTGGTCACTTTGATAATGAAATTCAAGTTGAAGCTTTAAAAAATTATAAATGGGATGAAATAAAACCTCAAGTACACGAAATAGAACTTCCTAGCAAAAAAAGAATAATTTTATTAGCCGAAGGTAGACTTGTAAATTTAGGCTGTGCGACAGGTCATCCAAGTTTTGTTATGAGTGCATCATTTACAAATCAAGTTATTGCACAAATAGAGTTATGGAATAATTCTAATAAATATAAAAACAAAGTTTATGTGTTACCCAAACATTTAGATGAGAAAGTGGCGACACTTCATTTAGAAAAAGTTGGGGCTAAATTAACTAAATTAAGTAAAGAACAGGCAGATTATATAAGCGTAGAAACAGCAGGTCCGTTTAAGCCTGATACTTATCGCTACTAATAGTAGCCAATGATCGTAAAATCTTTAGATCAATTAAATCAAATTTCATTAAATATTATTACAAAAATTAATAAGGAAGATTGCATCTTATTGTTTGGTGAAATAGGAGTTGGCAAAACAACTTTAACAAGAGCCTTGATAAATAATCTACAAAATCAAAATAAAGAAGACGAAACAGAAGTATTAAGCCCCACTTTTAATATTGTTTATGAATATGAAGTTGGTGGATTTAAAATCATGCATTACGATCTTTACAGAATGAAAAATGAAAAAGATTTGCAGCAGCTTGGAATTTTTGACCAGAATGTAAAAAATATTAAAGTCATAGAATGGGCCGAAATAATTAAGAGCAAACCAGATGATAGAATTGAAATTTATATGTCTTACCAAAAAAAACAAGGTGTGAGAAAAATCGATTTTAGAGGATTTGGAAAGTGGAAAAAATTTAATGCAATATACAATTAAAAAAATTTCGGGAGATGCATCTTTTCGAGAATTTTATAAAATAGAAAAAAATTTAAAGTCCACAATATTAGTAAAAGCTAATAAAGATAAATTTAGAAATCTTATTGTTTACGCAGGTATAAATGAGCTATTAATTAAAAATAAAATCAAAGCCCCAAAATTAATTCAAGAGTATTTTAACGCTGATATGATGGAAATAGAAAATTTAGGTGACCACTCTTTTTTGAAGTACGTAAAAAATAAAAAAAATAAACTTAATGACTATAAAAAACTAATACAACTAATTGTTAAATTACAAAAAATAAATTTTAAAAAAAGTATTAAATTTAAAAATAATAAAATTAAAATTAGTAAACACAATTTATTTGAACTACACAAAGAAACAGATTTATTTTTTGATTGGTATTTAAAAAGTATTAGTAAAAAAAAAGAATTTAAAAAAAACAAAAATATTATAAAAGAAGAATTACATATTCTTTATAAAAAACTTTATTTTCAAGAGATGTGTTTCGTGCATAGAGACTTTCACGCTTCTAATATAATGATTAAGAATAATCAACTTGGTTTAATTGATTCACAGGATGCACTAAGAGGTAATTTACTCTATGATGTTGCATCACTTATTGACGACGTTAGAATCAAACTTTCAAAAGAATTAAAATCTTCGCTTTTTAATTTTTATCTCTCTACAACAAAGATAATTAAAAATGAAAAAGAAAAATTGTTTGCTAAAAATGATTTTGATATTTTATCGGTACAAAGAAATTTAAAAATATTAGGAACTTTTGTTAGACTTTGTAAAAGAGACGGGAAGTCAACCTACCTAAAATATTTGCCATATATTTGGACATTATTAGAGTTACGGCTAAATAATCCAATTTTTGCTAATTTAAAATATTTATTAAACAAGGCCGTCCCAAAAAAAAAAAGAAAAAAAATTAATTTTAATGATAATTAAAAAAGCTATGATCCTAGCAGCTGGGTTTGGCAAACGAATGCTTCCACTAACTATACGGACACCAAAACCCTTAGTCAAAATTGGTCCAAAAAACCTTTTAGAAAGATCAATAGAGTTACTTATAAAACTTGGTGTAGATGAAATTGTAATAAACACACACTATTTATCTTCACAAATTGATGATTTTATTAAGAGTAAGAATTATCAAATTTCTATCAATTCTATAAAGGAAGAAATATTACTTGATACAGGAGGCGGTATTCTAAATGCCACCATGAGGTTTAAAAATAATCCTTTTTTTGTTGTAAACCCAGACACAATCTGGAATAAAAATTATTACGAAGAGTTAAAAATTCTTGAATATTCGTATTTAAAAAATAATAAGTCAGTTTTATTACTAGTGGATAAGAATATTAGTTATGACAAATCTTTTAAAGGTGATTTTAATTTAAAAAAAAACAAATATATTTCAAGAGAAAATAGGAATCAGTATATATTTACGGGTGCCCAGATTATTAATAGATCTATTTTTGAAGGTATAAAAGAAAAAGTTTTTTCAATGAATTTAGTATGGGATAAAATGATGAAAGAAAAAAAATTGCTAGGACAGGAAAGTAATCAAACTTTTTTTCATGTAAATAACCTTAAAGTTTATAAGGAACTAAACAAATTAAAATTTATTGATTAGTAATAATTGTTTTTTCTCTAGACTTATCTAAATATTGAATATTTTTAATTTTTAAGCTTTGATCAAACTCAACAATCAAAGGATTTCCTGTTGGTATTTCTAGTTCATTAATTTTTTTGTCTGAAATATTAAATAATTTTTTGCAAAGAGCCCTTAACGAGTTTCCATGTGCTGCAATTATTATATTTTTATTATTCTGCAAGTCAGGTTTGATTTTGCTTTCAAAGAAAGGAATTACTCTATTGTAGGTATCTTTTAAAGACTCAGTTGAGGGTATTAAATTTTGGGGTATGACAGCATTCAAAGAGCTAAATAAAGATAGGTTTTTATCATTTTCAGGCATCGGTGGCGGCGATATATCCCAGGACCTTCTATATTTTTTGAATTGTTCTTCCCCAATTTTTTTTTTTGTTTCTTCTTTGTTTAACCCGGTCAACGAACCATAGTGTCTTTCATTGATTTCCCAAGAAGGATTTAGACTAAGTTCTAAATTATTTTCTTCAAGTATAACCGTCAGAGTTTTGATCGCTCTTTTTAAAAATGATGTATAGGATTTATTTATATTAATATTAAGATTTTTAATTAATATTCCTGATTTTTTAGCTTCTATTATTCCTTGTTCAGATAAATCTACATCTACCCATCCAGTAAATCTATTTTCAGCGTTCCATACGCTTTGACCATGTCTAGTTAGGATTAATTTACTCATAAAAATTACTTTTTAAAGTATAGTATTCAATATATCAAAATTATTATGAAAAATATTAATTGTTTATATTTATTCTCTCTACTAGTTATTTTGTTATTTTATTTTTTCCCTGGGGATATTGTATCATATTTTATGCAAAGAAGTTTTGATACAAATTATAACTCCACACAGAACCCTATAGCTCACAGCATTCATTTTCTTATTAATACCGGAGGACATCCTATTAATCACGCTTTAGCTTTCAGTTATATTACAGCCGGAGGACTTTTGACTTATTTTAAAAAAAAAAATTTTTACGCAAGCGTATTTTTTTTTATATTTTTATCTATTTTTTTGGAACTAACTCATTTAATCACTCCAAATAGAGCTTTTGAATTAAACGATCTTCTAGCTAATATTACAGGTGTCGCAATCACATTTTTTTTATTTAATTTAAAACAAAAAATTACTTTATGAAAAAAATAATTTTTATTGCAGTTGTTTTATTAAACTTAAACACAAACACATTTGCTAGCGAAATTTATGGTATTTCAGTTATTACTGACGGTGATACTATCAAAATTTCAAATAACAAAATAAGATTGCATGGCATTGATGCCCCAGAACAAAATCAAAAATGTACAAAAAATAAAAAAGAATATAATTGTGGTGTAGTTGCAACGGATGCACTAGTTAAGAAGATCGGTAAAAATTTAGTTAAATGCTTTACTCAAAAAAACAAAGATAGATATAATAGATTTATTGGTGTTTGTTTTGTTGAGAAGGAAGATATAAACAAATGGATGGTTAGAAATGGCTATGCAATTGCGTACAGACGTTATTCAAAAGACTATATTTTAGATGAAGAATTTGCAAAAAAAAATAAACTTGGGTTATGGTCTGGGGCATTTTTAAAGCCAGAAAAATGGAGAAAACTGAATTAAACTCTTATACAAATAAGGAGTGATTCACTTTAAAAATTTTCATTTTTGTCTAATAATTTTTTTTATATTGGTATCCTGTTCTTCTATACCTAAAAATACTAAAAATAGTTGTGCCATCTTTGAAGAAAGATACCTTTGGTACAAACATGCTAAAGCATCCTATGAAAAATGGGGTGCTCCTATTCACTTACAGCTTGCTTTTATTAAAAAAGAAAGTGATTTTAATTGGTTGGCAAAACCCCCAAGACAAAAATTATTTAAAGTCATACCATTTAAAAGACCATCTAGTTCTTTTGGTTACTCACAAGCAGTAGTTGGAACTTGGGAGCAATATAAAAAAGAAACTAATAATAAATATGCTACACGTGCAAGATTTAAAGATTCAGTTGATTTTATTGGATGGTACATTAATAAAACTTCAAAAATATTAAAAATATCTAAGAAAGATGCATATAGACAATATCTTGCTTATTACAAAGGTTGGGGTGATTATAAAAACTACAGGAAAGATAAGAAGGCGATAATTTATGCTAAGTCGGTTAAAAATTCAGCTAATATTTATAGAAAACAATTAACGCTATGTCAAAAAAATTTAAATAAAAATAAATATTTTATTTTTTGAGCTGTTTATTTAACTCAACCTCAATAGCATCAATACTTTTTTCATTCTTTCCAATGATAGAATAAATTGTCGGGATTACATAGAGCGTAAAAAAAGTTGAAAATAACATTCCACTAAAAATAGTTATACCAACCGTTAGTCTGCTGGCGGCACCTGGACCGGTACCAATTATTAGCGGAATTACCCCAAAGATAGTGGAGAGACTTGTCATTAGAATTGGTCTAAGTCTAATAGTGGATGCCTCAATTATTGCCTCCTCTAACTTTTTCCCATCTTTCCTTAATTGATTGGTAAATTCCACAATTAAAATTCCATTTTTTGCCGCTAAGCCAATCAAAATAATTAAGGCAATTTGACTATAAACATTTAAAGAAGAACCAACTACAAGCAGCCCTAACAGACCTCCAAGTATTGCTAGAGGTACAGTAAGCATAATTGTGAGAGGATGTCTCCAGCTCTCAAATTGAGCACACATAGCTAAATAAGCAGTTATCAAAGCGAGAGCAAAAATTACATAAAGTTCACTATTTGTTTTTTTATACTCTTCACTCTCACCCTTATAAGCAATTTTTGCTTGAGGTGTATTTTTCTCTACAACATTTACTAAAAATTTTAGTGCTTCATCTAAAGAATAGTTGCCAACTAATCTTGCAGAAATAGTTACTGCTTTTTGTCTATTGTATCTTGCTAAAAATGGTGACTGACCCTCTTCGCTATACTCAACTAAATTAGATATCGATATTAATTTTCCATTATTTTTTGACCTTACGAATACTTTGCTTATACTTCCTGGCTCCTGCCTATCTTTAATGTCCCCTTGAAGAATTATAGAATATTCCTTCCCGTCCTGAGTAAATTTTGTAACTGTCTTGGAGCCAAAAATAGTTTCTATTGTTCTCCCTATATTTTCCGTAGAAACACCTAAATCTGCTGCTTTTTTTTGATTAATTTGAACATTTAGCTGTGGTTTATTAAGATCAAAATCATCTTGAATTGAAGATAATCCAGGATTTTTTCTAGCCTCTCTTTTAATTATTTTTTTCCATTCTATTAACTGCTCATAAGTATTTCCAAGTACTACAAATTGAACAGGACTTTCAACTCCACCTGTTCTAATGCCCTGAGGCATAACAGAAAAGGCAAGGACACCAGGCACACGACCTATTTTAGCAAAAGATTCTCTTAATATTTTTACACCATGTCGCTTTCTTTTTGACCAGTCCTCTAAAAGAACAATAATAAAACCACTATTAACTTGCTTTGATGATTTGCCAAAACCTGGAACTCTCATAATCAATTTTCTATATTCACCCTTACCCAATTCAGGCAGCAACATAGCTTCAATTTCTTCTGCTTTAGACTTAGTAAAATTAAAACCAGAACCTTGAGGTGCTTTTATAATTACAAAAAAAGCCCCTCTATCCTCAGGTGCAATTAATTCTTTAGGTGTAAAATTAAATAAAAATATAGTTAATGCTAATGTTATACCTAAAAAAGAAATGATTATTTTTTTTTTATTTATCCATAAAATTAAAGATTGTTTATAGGCAATGGTAATTTTTTTTAAAAATTTATCAAATTTAGTTACAGTTTTTGATTTTTCCATGTTCTTTTTTAAGAATTTACTAGCTAACATAGGACTAAGAGAAAGTGCAACAAAACTAGATATAATAACAGCAGAAGCTAAAGTTATTGCAGTTTGGGTAAAAAGAACTCCAGTTATACCTTTAATGAAAACCAAAGGAACAAACACAGCTACTAAAACTACGGTAGTTGCTATAATTGCGAATGATACTTGTTTAGCCCCTTTGTAAGCTGCAACTAGTGGACTTTCACCTAGCTCAATTCTTCTAACAATATTTTCCAACATTACTATTGCGTCATCTACCACGATTCCTATCGCCAGAACCAAGGCCATTAGTGTAAATAAATTAATAGAAAAATCAAAAATATAGATTGCCAGAAAAGTAGAAATTAAAGAAACAGGCAATGCTACAGCTGGTACGATTAGGGCTCTAACGTTTCCTAAAAATAAATATATTATTATAGTAACTAAAACTAAAGCAACGAAAAGGGTTTTGTAAACTTCCGAGATAGCAGCTTTTATATATCTGCTACGATCAAATGAAACTTCAAGACTTGTGCCTTCTGGTAATGTGCGTTCTAAATCTTTAATCTTATCTTTTATTCCATTAGCCACATCAATAGTATTTGCATCTGACTGTTGATAAATGCCAATACCAACTACTTGTTTGCCATCCCCTTTAAAGACCGTTCTGGTTGACGCCGCACCCACCTCTACCCTAGCAACATCTTCCAAAGTTATAATAGATCCATCTTTTGCTCTTTTTAGAGGTAATTTTTTGTAATTTTCAAGATTTTGATAAGCTTTATCTAGTTTTATAGTTAGATCGATATCTTTTGACTCTATTCTTCCAGCTGGAAACTCAATATTTTCTTTTCTTAATGCCTGTTCAACTTCCTGTGTTGTTAAATCTCTAGCTGCAAGTGCAATTGGATCCAACCACACTCTAAGAGATGTTTCTCTTTCGCCACCTAGCCTAACCCTACCAACTCCTGGAACCGTTGAAAATGTATCCGTTAAAAAACGATCAGCGTAATCTGTTAATTCGAGATCTGTCATTGCTTCCGAGCTAAACGATAACCACATCGTCGTTCTCATGCCTGAGCTTTGTTTAAATATTTCTGGAGCTTTTGCGCCTTCTGGCAAATTGTCTATTACACGAGCAACAGAACTACGAACGTCATTAGTTACATCATCTAGGTCTAAATCCGTTTCAAATGTTAGTGTAATTCTTGAACTTTCATCTTCACTAAAAGAATCTATTGTCTCTAATCCAGGAGTACCCCCTACAAAGTCTTCTATTTTTTGAGTAATTTGAGTGTCTATTATTTCTGCTGAAGCACCTTTATAATCTGTTTGAATAGTTACAACAGGAGGCTGAACATCAGGTAATTCATCTGTTGGAATTTCTTGAAAAGTTATTATGCCAAAGATAACTAAGATTATGCTCATTACCGAGGCAACAACAGGTCTCTTAATAGATAAGTCTGTTAAAAACATTATTTATTTTTTTGTTCGATTATTTTTATTTTACTTTTGTCTCTAACTTTCGAGACACCCTCAATAACAATTTGATCTCCTTCAGACACACCATCTAAAACAGACACTTTTCCAAAATTCCTTTTTCCAATCTGTATATTTGTTTTGGTTACAGTTTCACCACTAACAACATACACAAAGGCGGTTTTGCCCTGAATTGTAACCGAACTTTCTGGCACACCAATCTGTTGAATTTCATCATAAATAATTTTTACAGTTAATAATTGTCCAGGTATGATTTCAAATTTAGAATTGTCTACTATTACTCTTGCTAAAATTGAACGAGTAGATGGATCAACACGTGAGCTAACCGAACCTATATTGCCAGTAAATTTTTTATTAAATGCTGTTGAAGATATTTCTGCTTTAAGACCAGACTTTAAAATACCAACAAAATTTTCTGGTACTTTAATATCTATAACAATTTTTTTAAGATCATCCAATGTAATGATTAAACTATCAGTACCTAATACACCTTGGGCTATTTCTCTCTTACCAAGTTTACCGTTAATCTCAGCAACTACTTGTTCACCATTTTTTAATGTAGCTATAATATCTTCCGCTTTGACAAATCTGCCTTCAATATTAAGTTTCCCCCTAATTTCATTTTTTTTAATTCTGTAGGTCTTCGAATTTTGAGCTATCGCAGTGCCAAAAGTTTCTATGCTTTTATAAAATGTAGATTTTTCAACTGTTTTAACAATAACTCCCGGCGCAGGTCGAATGCTAAATTTTTTTTTAAAATGTAATCCAACAAAATGTCTAGCTGCAATTATGGAAAAAATAATAATAAAAATAATTATTAATAGTGTTTTAATTTTACCTGATGTTTTCATTTTTTATTTAAGTCCATACTCTGACCAAGATCCATCGTATATAATTGGATTTTTATCATTTATAATTTTATTAGCCATAGCTAAAATGCACGCGGTAACACCGGATCCGCAAGTAAACACTTGCTGTTTGTCAGTTTCAATACCGGCATCCTCAAAAATTTTTATCAATTCTTCCCTATCTTTAAATGTATGATCTGATTTATTAATACACTCATTAAATGGTAAATTTTTTGAATTTTTAATGGCACCACTTTTTAAACCTAAACGTGGTTCTGGTTCAGTTCCTTCAAATCTTTTCCTCCCTCTAGCGTCGACAACTTGAAATTTATTTAACTTTATGTTTTCTTCAATCTGTAATTTATTTAATACTAAATTTTTAATTTCTTTAGCTAAGTAACCAGCCTTACTACTTGATGTTAAATTTTTTGTAATTTGCTTATTGTCAATTTTCCACTTTTTTAAACCACCGTCTAAAACAAAAATATTATTAATATTATGACCAAAATAAACAAACATGTACCAACATCTACAAGAACTAATAATATCAGAATTGTCATAGATTACTATCTTGTCTTGATTACTGATGCCGTAATTAGATACTATCTCTTGCCATTTTTTTTTAGATGGCAACATATGAGGCAAAGTTGAATTAAGTTCTGAATTTTTATCTAAATCAAAGAATTGAGAATTTTTTACATGCTCACTTAAGAATTCTTTATACGCATCTCTTTTTGTACTTGGCATGTGCCAACTTGCATCCAAGATTTTTACTTCATTCAAATTCTTTTCAAGCCAATCAGTATTAACCAAGGACATTACTGGTTTTTTTCATTATATATTTTTGATGATATTCCTCGGCTTTACAGTAGTTTTTAATTTTTGAAATACTTGTTTCAATTCTTCCATTAAATTTTTTATTAAATATGTTTTTATATTTTTCAGCTGTATTTTTCTGTTGTTCATTTTCATAAAATATCTCACTTCTATATTGAGTGCCTACATCAGGATACTGCATATCCTTTTGAGTAGGATCGTGAATCTTAAAGAAAACTTCTAACAATTTCTCATAAGAAATAATTTTTTCATCGTAAATAATTTTTACAGTTTCTGTGTGTCCAGTTTTACCTGTACAAACTTCTTCGTAATTAGTATCGTTGTTTTTTCCACCTGCATAGCCAACTTCTGTTTCTATTACGCCAGTTATCTGACGAAAAGTTTCTTCTGGTTTCCAAAAGCACCCAAGGGCTAAGTAACATTTTTGCATAATGAATTTTATGTGTTAAAAAAGATAAAGGATATAAATTTATTAAAAG
>Ga0307986_10001723_pt1 | contig 15863 bp, 13 predicted proteins | sample EllFjometageno82_FD_203170 | JGI IMG/M metagenome (GOLD analysis project Ga0307986, IMG submission 203170) | Marine microbial communities from Ellis Fjord, Antarctic Ocean - #82 | ecosystem: Environmental > Aquatic > Marine > Unclassified | place: Southern Ocean | collected 2014-10-09
CCAATGTTTGGGGTGACCATAAATGTATTGTCAACCTTTGGAATGATTATCGTAATTGGAATTCTAGTAGATGATGGTATTGTAATTGCAGAAAATATTTATCAGCATTATGAAAAAGGAAAAAGTCCTTATCGAGCGGCTGTTGATGGAATTTTAGAGGTTCTGCCCCCTGTAGTCTCAGCAATTATAACGACCATATTAGCTTTCTCATTATTTTTGTTTTTAGATGGAAGAATTGGAGAATTTTTTAGTGAGGTTTCTGTAGTAGTTATTCTGACTCTATTGATTTCATTAATAGAAGCACTTATTATATTGCCTGCCCATTTAGCAAATTCTAAAGCCTTAATTAAGAAGAAAAGTGAACCCAAAACACTTATAGCAAAAGGTTTTTTTAAGTTAAGAAAGATTAACAAACTGGGAGATTCATTGATGCAATCTTTAAGAGACAACATCTACCAACCTACTTTAAAATTTTCATTGAATAATAGATTTTTGGTGCTTACGATCTTTGTTGCATTTTTCAGTTTGACCATAGGCTCTTTTGGAGGGGGTATTATTAGGACTTCTTTTTTTCCAACTATAGCGAGTGATCGTATATCAATAAGTTTGGTAATGCCCAATGGAACCAATGAAAGGATAACAGATTCGATTATCAGCTTAATTCAAACTAAGGCAAAAATTGTAAATAAGGAATTTTCTGAAAAGTATTTAAAAGAAACTGAAAGCACACTTTTTGTAAATACTATTAAAACATTAGGTAATGGTGCTTCAAGAGCGAACCTAACTATAAATTTGTTACCAGGAGAGCAACGTCCTGATGTGATTCGAGCAGATATGATTTCTTCACGGCTATCAGAATTAGTCGGTCCTTTAATAGGAGTAGAAAGCATTATATATGGTTCTGGTTCTAATTTTGGAGGGAAACCTATTTCAGTTTCTTTATTATCGAATAATATTGGCGAATTAAAACAAGCTAAAAACGAACTTAAAAAAACATTACAATCAAACGCACTATTAAAAGACATTGAAGATAATGACCCCGTGGGAATTAAAGAGATTACACTTCAATTAAAAGATAATGCATATTCTTTAGGTTTGGATTTACAATATATAATGAGTAGAGTGAGAGCTGGATTTTTTGGAGTACAAGCACAGCGTTTCCAAAGAGGACAGGATGAAATTAGGATTTGGGTTCGATACAAAAAAGAAGACAGATCCTCTATTACTCAGTTAGAGGATATGAAAATTGACCTTCCTAACGGACAATTTGTTGCCCTTAAAGAAATTGCAACCTATACGATTAAAAGGGGAGATGTTTTGATTAATCACCTTGATGGAAGAAGAGAAATACAAGTATCAGCAAATCTTAAAAACTCAAAAGAATCTTCGGCAACAGATATAATGGCTGATATTCGATTTAATATTATGGCTAAAATACAAGAAAAATATCCCTCTGTTAGCGCTTCCTATGAAGGACAGAATAGAGAAGCTGGCAAACTCTTGAATTCATTAGCAGGTGCAGGAATACCCATCTTGATTTTAATCTATATGACCATCGCATTCACCTTCAGAAGTTTTTCTCAGCCTATTTTACTATTTTTATTAATTCCAATTAGCCTTATTGGAGTAGCTTGGGGTCACTGGATTCATGATTTTCCCGTGAATATACTATCCTTATTAGGTATTATTGCACTTATTGGAATTATGGTTAATGATGGTCTGGTTCTTATTGGAAAGTTTAATAATAATTTAAGAAAGGGCTTCTCCTTTCAAGAAGGTCTTCTTAATGCTGGAAACTCTCGATTTAGAGCAATATTTTTGACTTCTGCGACAACTGTAGCGGGTCTAACACCGTTGATTTTAGAAAAAAGTAGACAAGCACAATTTTTAAAGCCTATGGCCATCAGTGTTTCTTATGGGATTGCTTTTGCAACCATATTAACACTTATAGTCTTGCCTATTTTTCTTTCATTAAATAATCAATTTAAGGTTACCGTTAAATGGTTAATTTCTGGTGAATATCCTTCAAGAGAATCAGTTGAAAGTTCTATAAAAGAAATTATAGAAGAAAAGAAAATTACAGAAGGGGAAGAAGAACCTTTAAAATCAGTATAGTCATGAGATCATTATCAGTAGGAGTATTCATCATTATAAGTATCCTCATTTCGCCGCTCTACGGACAAAAAACTTTATCTAAAGAAGCCGCTTTGGCTATTGCTTTAGAAAAGAATTTTGGAATTCAGGTTTCTAAAAATAATATGGAAATTATTAAAAACAATTCAAGTCTTTTAAATTCAGGCTACCTTCCTTCGGTTTCGGTTTCAGGAGGGTCAAATTTCACAGATTCTGATGCTGAAATTGCTTTTCCAGGACAGGTTTTAGAAGACGGTTCACCAAGAACTAATTTAAATTTAAATGATCAAGAAAGTAAGCGCTATAATGCTGGTGTAAATTTGAATTATACACTCTTTGATGGTTTAGGGAGAAGGTTTACTTACAAAATATTAAAAGAGCAGTTTGCATTAAGTGAATTACAATTGCGCGAAACAATAGAAACTACTATACTACAACTTTACAGTGTTTATTTTAATGTAGCTCAATTAAAAGAATCTACTAAAATTTTCAAACAAGCTCTGGCTGTTTCAAAAGAGCGTCAACTAAGAGCAGAAAGTGCCTTCAGTTATGGCCAGTCAAATAAACTTGCCGTTTTAAATGCTCAAGTAGATGTAACCAATGACAGTATTAGTCTGCTTCAAATTAATCAACAATTAGACAATGCTAGGCGAGATTTAAACTTACTTTTGAATGAACCAATGGATCAACAATATCAAGTTGAAACGATTGTAAACTTCATACCAGAAATTCAAATTGATGAAGCTATTCAAACAGCTACACAATTCAATGTAAACTTATTACAAGAAAGGCAAAATACACAAATTAATGCCTATGATATCAAGGTGAGCCAATCCGGATATTTACCTGTTATAGGGCTTGTAGGATCTTATGGCTGGAATTTAAACCAAAGCCCTGCTTCCGCATTCTTCCCGGGCACAAACAATAATTCCTATTCAATGAGTTTTGGCGCTAATCTAAGTTGGAATTTATTTGATGGGCGTGCCTTAACGAGGGTTAAAAATTCAAAAATCACATTAGATAATCAAAAAATACGTTCAGAAGAAACAAAACTTAGGTTTGAACGTGATCTGTCAAATGCGTTGCAAACCTATAAAAATTCTCTAAAAATTTATACTATTCAAGAAAAGCAAGTGGAAACAGGAACCTATAATTTTGAACGTTCAGAAGCACAATATAAACTAGGATCTATTACATCAATAGAATTTCGTCAAGCACAAGTTAATTTACGGAATGCTCAAAATCAATGGACATTATCAAAATATGAGGCAAAATTAGCAGAGTTGAGTGTCTTAAAGTTATGTGGGCAACTTTTAAATATTTCTTTATAAATCAGTTGAATAATCTTCAATTAAATAATATCCTTAACAGGTATTCTTTATTTTAGGTCAATTAAGACCTAAAATCTAATAATTTCTTAGTAAAACCTTCCGAAACTGCTCAAACCCATCTATTTATTTTATAGTTTTGTCAAAATTTAAACAGGGTATTATGGCATTTGATATTGACATGATTAAGCTAGTCTACAGTCGTCTTTCAGAGCGAGTAGCAGAAGCAAGAAAACTTACAGGACGTTCTTTAACGGCAACTGAAAAAATCCTATATTCTCACCTTTGGGAATCTGCAGAAAAAAGAGCTTTTTCACGTGGAGTAGATTATGTAGATTTTGCTCCTGATAGAATTGCCTGTCAAGATGCAACTGCACAAATGGCTCTATTGCAGTTTATGCAATCTGGAAAGTCTAAAGTTGCGGTTCCTACTACAGTTCACTGCGACCACTTAATTCAAGCAAAAGAGGGCGCTATCTTAGATTTAAAATCAGCAAACTCAACTTCTGCAGAGGTTTTTAATTTTTTAGAATCAGTTTCTGATAAATATGGTATTGGTTTTTGGAAGCCAGGTGCCGGAATTATTCACCAAGTGGTATTAGAAAATTATGCCTTTCCCGGAGGAATGATGATTGGAACTGATTCTCATACCGTAAATGCTGGTGGACTTGGAATGGTTGCCATTGGAGTTGGTGGTGCAGACGCAGTAGATGTAATGGCTGATATGGCTTGGGAATTGAAATTTCCTAAATTAATTGGTGTTAAATTAACTGGAAAACTAAACGGTTGGACAGCACCTAAAGATGTAATCTTAAAAGTGGCGGGAATTCTTACTGTAAAAGGAGGAACGGGAGCTATAATTGAATATTTTGGAGAAGGCGCCGAGTCTATGTCTTGCACTGGAAAAGGTACAATTTGTAATATGGGTGCTGAGGTTGGTGCAACTACTTCCACTTTCGGATATGATGATTCTATGGAGCGTTACCTTAGAGCAACTGGAAGAGATGATGTTGCAGATGCTGCCAATGAAGTTAAAGAACATTTAACCGCAGATCCAGAAGTATATAAAAACCCAGAAAATTATTTTGATGAAATAATTGAAATTGATTTAGATACTCTAACCCCCCATATTAATGGTCCTTTTACTCCAGATTTAGCAACACCTGTTTTAGAAATGAGAACAGTAGCAAAAGAAAACGGATGGCCTTTAAAGGTTGAGTGGGGATTAATTGGTTCATGCACTAACTCGTCTTATGAAGATTTAGCTAGAGCTGCTTCCATTGCAAAACAAGCCGTTGAGAAAAAATTAGTTACCAAAGCAGAATTTGGAATTAATCCTGGTTCTGAGCAGGTACGATATACTGCAGAGAGAGATGGACTTTTATCAATTTTTGAAGATTTAGATGCTAAGATATTCACTAATGCTTGTGGTCCATGTATTGGACAGTGGGCCCGTGAAGGTGCAGACAAACAAGAGCGCAATTCTATCATTCACTCTTTTAATCGTAACTTTTCTAAACGTGCTGATGGAAACCCAAATACACATGCCTTTGTAGCTTCTCCTGAAATGGTCGCTGCAGTAGCTATTTCTGGGCGCTTGGATTTCAATCCTATGACAGATTCTTTAATTAATAAAGATGGGGAAGAAGTTCGATTAGATCCACCAACAGGAGTTGAATTACCTCCCTTAGGATTTGATGTTAAAGAAAATGGATATTTGGCACCTCAAGAAAATGGTTCTTCTGTAAGTGTAGTCATAAAAGAAAATTCAGAACGTCTACAACTACTTTCTCCATTCCAACCTTGGGATAATGAAAATTTAATGGATGTTAAATTATTGATTAAAGCAAAAGGAAAATGTACAACTGACCACATTTCTATGGCAGGTCCTTGGCTTCGTTATAGAGGTCATTTAGACAACATTTCAAATAACTGTTTAATTGGAGCGGTTAATGCATTTAATGAAAAGACAAACTTTGTTAAAAATCAACTCTCAGGAGAATATGGTGGTGTGCCCGATGTGCAACGTAAATATAAAGCCGCTGAAATTCAAACTTTAGTGGTCGGGGATCATAATTATGGGGAAGGGTCCTCTCGTGAGCATGCTGCAATGGAGCCGCGTCACCTTGGTGTAAAGGTAGTATTGGTAAAATCTTTTGCTCGTATTCATGAAACAAACCTTAAGAAACAAGGAATGCTGGGGATTACCTTTGCGTCAGAAGCCGATTATGATTTAATCCAAGAAGACGACACGTTTAACTTTACTAATCTTAAAGATTTTTCCCCTGGTAAACAAATTAATGTTGAAGTAATCCATGCTGATGGATCAAAAAATACTATTCTAGCAGACCATACATATAATAAACAACAAATCCAGTGGTTTAGAGAAGGCTCTGCACTGAACTTGATTAAAAAAGAAAATGCTGCCTAATATTAGGCTGTCTATTTTTAAAGATTAATCCAGTAAGTTAATTTAAGATTTATAGAGCGAAACACAGGACTAAACTGCTCAGTATCATAACTATCATTATAGACCAAATAAAGGTCTGAAAGTGGAGCAAACCTCCATTGTAATCTGGAGTTTATTCCAAAATCATCAACTTGATTACTGTATTGTATTAAAGTAGACCAAAATAAATTTCGATTTAAAGTAACTTGTATTTTTGGACTAATTAATAATAAATTAGCTGTTGGATAGGGGTTTGGCAGTGTAATTTTATTATAGTCCCACAATAGACTTAAAATTACTTTGGGTTGAAATCTAAACTGGGTCGTTCCTTGGTAAGAAAAACGTGTTCCATTAAAGAATGTTCCATAAGAAAAAGTTGAAGTAAAATTAAAAGTATTAGCTAGTGGTGATTGATAACTTATACTCCAATTACTAAAATCATATCCTGTTTGTCCAGGTAAGGGCTCCCCATTATCACTTCTACTAGGATCAAAAGGACTTGATAAATACACAAACTGTTTTTTAAATTCTATTCCTAATTGTGATTGTTTTTTAAATTCCAATTCGTATTCAAATAAAAAAAAATGATCCGTTTTTTTATAGTCTAAGTTTTTTTGAAACCACATAAGGTTTAACAAGCTAAAGCTATGAGAGTTAATTTTTTTACTATTTGGATAAAAATTTCTACTAGCGCTAGTACCTGATTTAAATATCCCAGTACGGGGTATAAAGCCTAAATCTGAGGTAAAATCATCATCAACATATACCCAGTCTGAACTGAATCGCCAAGCTCGAGTATTGTAAATTAAGTTTGCTTGACTTGAAAGGTTTCCTTTGGTGTCATTTGGTTGAAATGATTTATGGGTATAAAATTTACCAATCCACTTATTATTAGCAGAGTTTAAATTATAATCTATTCCAACTACTCTATTATATCGATCCTCTTCTTTTATAAAACTGTAATCTTTAAATGTTTGTCGATTAACCATAAATAGACCAATTTGTGATTGTCCAAATACTTTTCTTTGAACGGCTAACATCGAATTATTATTTGATGCGATTCCTTTAGAAACATCCTCTTGATTTTGAATATTAAGCACCCCAATACGCCAGTTTTGATTTAATTTTCCACTAAGTCTAATGCCTCCAAGAATATTATTCCTACTGCTAGTACCACTTGAATCTTTTGCAATTCCAATACGTCTAGAAAAGAAAGGTATTGCATCTCTTCTGCTTCCAAAGTTTCCAAACAAATCTCGATTATCTATAAAAAACTGTCTTTTTTCTGGGAGGGATATTTCAAACCGAGTAAGGTTAGTGATGATATTATCAACTTCCACATTTGAAAAATCTGGATTTAAAGTTATATCAAGATTAAGCCCGTTTCCAACTGGAATTTTCATGTCTCCGCCAAACAATAATTTTCTTTGTGATGCGGTTTCACTAAAATCCTTTGAAACTAATCCGTTTGTATAAGGAATTATATAAAGCGGAGTATTACTAGAAGGTAAGGGCTCTTCAAAAAAGAGCTCTCCATAGTATCCAATATTTATTGGAAATTGATTTTGAGGTACTTTAGTCCAGATACTTCTTTCATTAGTCTGAAGGTCAAATCGGTATGTCTGAAAGCTCCATTTTTGACTTCCCTCAGGATATTTGATAGAACTAAAAGGAATGGCCATTTCAATGATAAACTTATCTTTTTCACGCACACTTTCTGATTGCCATTTTATATCCCATGTAAGACTAAAACCATTGATATCTGATCCTCTTTCAGAAATCAATCCTTCACGTTGCACACCAAAGGCACTTACCCCAAATAAAAAGGCATTTTGCCCATCTCTAAAGGTGTCAAACAAAACGGTAACATTATCATTTGTACGGGCACTAAAATCTCTTTTCAAGGAACTAACAATGAAGTTTTTATCAATGGCAAGTGCTTCAATTCCAATTAATAAGTGTGTGTTATTAAAAAGAATTTTAACGGATGTTTTATTGATTGATTTTAAAGAATCTGTTGGGAATAATTGCCAAAAATTTTCTGCACTATTAGCCTTCAACCAAATGTCTTCGCTAAGCTTTCCGTCTAGTATTATTTTTTCTTTAACTTTTTTTACCAGTAGAGACCGCTTTGTGTTTTGAGCATTAACAACCATTAATGATAAAACAAGTAAGTAGGCAAGAAAAAACTTTAAGCTTTTTAATTTATAAAAACTCACATACTTTAAAGAGTATTCTTCCAATTGTAATTATTTTAAGTCCTACCCTTTGACATTTCTTCCATCATTTAGTTTAATATTAAGTAAAATAAAGTTTTATGAATTAAAACTTTAAGTGTCTAATGGTTTCACTATTGTTGATGAGTTGCTTCAAGGCACTAATCCCAATTTCAATATGTCTTTTGTCAAATAATTTAGAATTCACCTCATCTTTTTCTTTAGACTTCACTCCTTCAGGAACCATGGGTTGATCACTAACTAAAAGCAAGGCTCCTGTAGGAATTTGATTAAAAAATCCAACTGTAAATAAGGTTGCAGTTTCCATGTCAATGGCATAAGCCCTAATGGCTTGTAGGTAATCTTTAAATTCGGCATCATGTTCCCAAACCCTTCTGTTTGTAGTATAAACAGTACCAGTCCAGTAATTCAATTCATTTTCTCTAAGTGTCCTTGAAATCACCTTTTGAAGCGCGAAAGAGGGCATAGCAGGAACTTCAGGAGCAAAGTAATCATCTGAAGTACCATCACCTCTAATGGCGCCAATCGGTAAAATTAAATCACCAATTTCATTTCTCTTTTTTAGACCACCACATTTTCCAAGAAATAAGACTGCTTGAGGATTAATTGCAATCAATAAATCCATTATCAGTGCTGCATTAGGACTTCCAATACCAAAATTTATAATGGTAATATTTTCAGCTGTTGAAGACCCCATCATACTACTTTCCCCTTCAATGGTAGAATTCATAATTTCAGAAAATTGTATAACGTATTTCTGAAAATTTGTAAGCAATATATAATCGCCAAATGAGTCTAGAGATTTCCCTGTATAGCGGCTTAGCCAATCTTTTACTATTTTCTCTTTAGTATCCATAGAGTTATTTTTTTGAGTTAACATTTTATTATTTAGGAATAACTTCCTTACTGTAAATTTACTCTTCTATTAATAGTTCATAATTAAGCCACTTTCTAAGTTTGTTATAGAAGGATTTAAAAGGTTAAAAGTTGTTCAAAAAAACCACCAATTTCTTTTTTACTGTTAACAAAATGAATTTCTAATATCCAGCTTCTAGAATCTCCATTTTGATTAAGTGCTCTCATGTCAACATGATTTTCTGGATGTATATAATTGGTTTTAAGTTCGTTTTCTAAACTTTCATGCGGAAAATGTCCTATGAGGTGTCCAGCTATTTCACCCCCAAATTCCCAATCATATTTTTTAGCTAATTGTTCAGTACACGAGTATAGTTCAGCGCCTGTAATTTGTTTTCTAGACTCAAAGTATTCTTTTCCCTCCCACCATGCTTTCTCAATATCTTGACTAAGTTTAGTTTTCAAAGGGTCATTCCCGATTACATAGGTTCGACCAAAATCAGCCTCCCATTCTTCGAAAACAGGTCCAAAATCAATAAATAAAATGTCATCTTTTTGAAGAGTAAGATTTTCTGGATTTTCATTATAAGGTTTTAAAGTGTTTTTCCCAGCTCTTACAATTCTTTTATGCCAATAAAGTTTAATGCCGAATAATTCAAAGGCTAGATTGTAAATTTCAGTGTTTATATTTTTTTCAGTTTTCCCGGGAATTATTAGACCTCTTTTTTCAATTTCCTGAAAAAGAAAGAGAGCTTTTTTTTCTGCTTCAATTAGCTTTTTTGTAGAAGAATTCATTCATCTAAGTTATTATAAATACATTTATAAAAAATAACTAAAATAAACATGGAACTATCACTGTATCAAATTGATGCCTTTACAGATGATCTTTTTTTAGGAAATCCTGCGTGTGTAGTCCCCTTAACTAAAATGCTACCTGATACTCTTTTGTTAAAAATTGCACAGGAAAATGCCGTTGCTGAAACCGCTTTTTTTTTGATTAAAGATCAAAAAATATTTTTGAGATGGTTTACACCAGAAGTTGAAATGGACCTGTGTGGTCATGCGACACTGGCAACAGCTCATTGTCTTAAAACCATCTTAAAGTATTCTGGAAATATTTTTCAATTTGAAACCTTAAGCGGAATTTTAGTTGTTGAATTTAAGGATGGCTTATACCATCTTAATTTTCCTTCTAGAATGCCAAAAAAGACAAAACTTCCTTCATTACTTCAACAGTCAATAAATATATCTCCAGTATACGTTTTTAAAGCAAGAGATTATGTTTTAATTTACGATTCAGAATATGATGTAAAAAACATAACCATTAATCGAGTCCCTTTTGACCAGCTAAGTATGGGTGCAGGGGGGGTTATTGTTACATCAAAAGGAGATTCTTGTGATTTTGTTTCACGATTTTTCACACCTAAAGCTTCTATACTAGAAGATCCAGTTACAGGTTCTGCTCATTGTTCTCTTATTCCCTTTTGGGCAGATCGACTAAAAAAACAAAAGATGCTAGCAAAACAGTTATCTCCAAGAGGAGGAACATTATACTGTCAAAATCTTGGTGAGCGTGTCCTTATTAGCGGGAAAGCAATAACATACTCTAAGGGTAGTTTTGTTATTAAATAAATCTTTCAAGTTTAGATTTATTTCTAATGAAATAAAAAGTCAAAGTTTCGTTGCTATTTTTTAGTTTTACAAGTTTTACATTTGTGATCAATACCATCAATTTCCACTTTGTTTTTGTGATATTCACTCAAGGGTTTAAACACCTTACAATTACTGCATTTTACTTCTGTAAGCGTCCCTTGATCATCAAACTTCCTTCTGCTTAAATATAAAGGAGTTTTTTTACTGTAGGCTTTGATTTTTTTTTTGTCTTCTTCGTTCATTACACAAGTGCTTCTAAAATTCTAATTTACAATATAACCTTGGTGTACTATAAGGTTCTTTTTATTTTGTTTTGGGTGTCAAGGTATAATTCAATCACCTTTTCTTTTGCCCAGGGTGTTCTCCTGAGAAAAGTTAAGCTTGAATTAATGGAGGGGTCACTTTTAAAACAATTAATATTAATTTTAAGTGCTAATTTTCCCCACCCGTATTGAGCTAATAGTGTTAAGAGAATTGTTTTTAAGGTAATTCCATGTAAAGGATTGTTTGGTTGTTCTCTTTGCAAGTTGGATTGTTTACTCATATTTAAAAGATGTAAAAGTAACCTATTTGAAAATGGATTGCTATTTGAGTAAAAGTTCTGAAAAAATAGCCTTAATAGTTTTTTTATTAAACGTCATTTATGACCAAGATGAATATGATTTCGCGATTGTTTTAGACGAGCGTCTCGTATTCAAAACCATCGTGTCCCGAGAAGATCGGTTGTTAGGCATAATGCGTTCTTGATACAATATAAAAGTAAAGAAAAAACAACAAATCCCAGAACTTACTGAAGAGGATATGCCTGAGGTTTAAAAGAAAACGCCCCTAAAATTAATTAGAGGCGAATTTATAAAAGGACAATAAAAATAACATTTACTAAGCAAATGATTCTATTGATTTAATAGTATCTAAAACAGTTTTTTCTAAACTAATTGGCTTCCAATCGAATGTTTCCATTGTTGAGGAAACATCACCATCGTATGTTTTACCAATAAAAGTCTTCATACTTCGAGCTTCTCTATCAAAATTACCAATAAAATTTAGTAAAAAATTTGGAGCTAATTTTGTACTTACCTTATCATATCCATTGGATTTTATATACTGGGCAATTTCCTGAAACTTGTGAGCTTTTTCAGTTGCTACAATAAAACGTTTTCCATTAGCATTTTCATTTTCAAGTGCTAAAACATGGATTTTAGCAATGTCTCGAACATCAGACATGTTAATTGCAGACTGAGCAACCATTGGCATTTTCCCTGACATTATTTGCTTAAACATACTCATAGAAGCTCCTGATAAGTCACCCGAGAGAGTTGGGCCATAAACAGGACCTGGATTCACAACAGAAAGTTCCATTGGTTTTGCATCAGTTTGAGCACGAATAAAGTTCCAAGCAGCTTGCTCAGCTAAGGTTTTACTTTTTGCATAAGCATTTACATTTTTAGCATTTACATTCGTCCAAGACTCTGAGTTAATATCGATTGATTTGTCGGCATCTTCTAACATAGAGACCATCGAAGAAGTAAGGACAACACGCTTAATACTTGCTTTTTTTGCTGCCTTTAAGGCTCTAATTGTGCCATCAACAGCAGGTCTAATATATTCATTTTCGTCTTTTGGCTCTAAAATGATAAACGGAGAAGCCACATGCAATACAAACCCACATCCTTTCACTGCATCATCCCAGCCGTCATCGCTTAGAAGGTCCAACTCACAAAACTCCAAATTATCTTTTGGGTCTACTTCTTTTTTAATTACGGCAATAACTTTTTCTGATTTTGAAAGACTTCTTACAGAACCACGAACAGAATATCCCTTCTTCAAAAGCTCCACAGCACAATGATTACCTATATATCCTGAAATACCCGTTAACAATACTTTTTTATTCATTTGATAGATTATTTATTATTACTTTTGTTTTGATAGTAAAGATAGGTTAAATAACTATTGTTTTAATAGTAAAATTTAGTTTAAAAAATTATGTCATTTTTAGATAAGATTTTTAGGTGTGATTGTCCTGTAACTTCAGCATTAGATCTTGTTGGAGATAAATGGACCCTAGTTATCATAAAACTAATGCTACTTGAATACAAAAAAACATTTAAAGATTTTTATGAGAGTGACGAGTCTATAGCACCAAATATTTTGTCAGCTCGTTTAAAAACTTTATTAAAAACTGGATTTATAACTAAAGTAAATCATCCAGATAACAAAAAAACTTTTATCTACAATCTGACTGAAAAAGGACTTTCATTAACTCCAGTTATTACTGAATTAGCTTTGTGGAGTCATAATAATATTAAGAAAAGTGATATTTACATGCTTAATATGAATATTAATAATAAGAGTAAACTAAATCAACAAATTATTGATAAATACAAAGAAATACTCCTGTAAAGTCTATTGTTAGGCTGAACTTACTGAAGATGATATGCCTGTGGTTTAATTTTTCTTAATTATTGTTTTTCTTGATCTTAATAGAGTAAGAAATTTTTTTCCATATTTCGATTTTTTTACTTTTAGAGAAATTCATCATTAACAAACGCCAATAAACCTATTTGGGGGACATGTCCAGCAATCGAAACATATGTCCCAGATGATAATTTTGAACAAGAGCTTATTAACTTAGGATATGATAGTGTATTGGATGATTATGTAATTACTTCTAATATATCAAGTGTCACTTCTCTTAATCTTGACCGTAAAAATATTTCAGATGCAACTGGAATTAATGGTTTTATATCTCTTCAATCACTAAACTTTAAGGGAAATTTAGTTAGCACAATTGATTTAAGTTCAAATGTAGTTCTTACCAATTTGTATTTAGACAATAATTCCATTTCAATTATAGATTTAACAAATAACACACTATTGACGTTTTTATCAATTCAAACAAATAATTTGACATCAATTGATTTGAGTTCTAATCTTAAACTAGAATCTTTAAGGCTATCAAATGGATCTGGTTTTTCAGGCTGGACTGACCCTAATCCTACAACTAATCAAATTACTTCAATTGATTTAACAAATAATACACTATTGACATCTTTAGATATGAGTCAAAACAATTTACCTTCAATTGACTTAGATGACAATGTTTTACTGACTTATCTAAATTTAAGTTCAAATAAGTTAACCTCTATAGATGTTGGAAATTGTACTGCTCTTACTAGATTGGCAGTTGGATATAATATTCTTAATTCATTAGACATTTCAAACAACTCTAATTTAAACAATTTAACTTCCTCAAATAACCCAAATTTAACTTGTATTAATGCAAATCAAAGTCAAATTAATAATATCCCAAATACTCAACAAGGAAATTGCACAAACAATTGCTGGTATTATGATGTTAATCAATACTTTACTTTGGATTGTTCTGACGACTCACTTGGAATACAAGTAGAATCTGGTCAGGGAGGGTCAGTATCTATAAGTAGTAGATTACAAAATCAAACATTGAGTGGTGGTATGAGAAATACTTATAATAACGGCTATCATCCTGGTGAGATTGTTACGCTTACAGCAACTCCAGATAGTGGAAAAACATTTGTTGGTTGGACTTGTTCAGCTCATTGTGGCACAAATTCATTTACTTCATCACTAACTATTGATGTAGTGTTGGATAATGATACTATTGATATATCCGCTTCATTTAATTAATCCCCATCACATTACAAACTTTCCCCAAACAACTCCCCCGTAAAACCACCACACAGGAATCTTTGGGTTAAGGCAATAATATCAATGGATTAGAAGGGATTTGGATTGTGTCCATTGGTGTAAAAAAATTCCACTAGCTATGAGCGTTTGGATTACACCCCCCTATACCAATCAACACCTAAGGACAACCACCTACTTTATAAATCCCTAAAAAACTGATTGTTATTACATTAGAATGGATATTTGAGGTGCAATGTATGTAAGGTCTTAAATGCTGAGGTTTGAGGTTATATACTAGATACAAGAACTAGTGTCTAAAAAAAACGATTCTAGATTACTCCCAAACCGTTAATGCTTTTATACATTGTTGTAAGTAGTTTTTAATTGAGCACTTTCAATAAAGTTTTAGCCGCAAGTTTTCCTAATTCATTTGAGGCTGAAGGACTTGCGCCAGTTATAAGTTTTCTATCTACACAGACAGTGTTATCAGATTCGGTATTAACTATGGTCACACCTAAGTTTTTTAACCTTTCGCTCAAACCGTTTTTCATGTGTCCTGGTAAATATCCGATCATTGGCGTCATTTCATCTACAGCATCAGGAAATACAGCCATTTTATATCCATCATAGAGAAATTTTTGATTATCCAGAGTGGTTGATAATAATGCTCCTGGTCCATGACAAAGCGTAATGGTGAACAAATCACTTTGATGTGCCCAATTCAATACCTTACTTACGTTCTTATCTTCCGGAATACCAATCATTGCTCCATGACCACCAGGTATAAATACAGCAGCATAAGAACTTTCGTTACCAAATGAATTGTCAACAAATTCTGTTAACCTCCTAGGTTGCTCAAATTTCGTTTTGTATTCATTGTAAATCGCTTTCACATTCTCATCCTCATTTGGGAAAGCCCACATTTCGAAAACAACAGGTTTACCGGTAGGAGTTACGATTTCGAAATCAAACCCAGCATTTTTAAGATGTAACATTGGCACCAATGCCTCTATTGGGTGATTCCCTGTAGAAAACATTTTGCCATTTTTCATCTCCAAGTTTTTGTGCTCGGTGAAAATCGCCAAAATTTTAGATCGCTCTCCTTTGTATTTGGTGTATTGAATGTCTTCAAAATCTGTTACGGAGACAGTTCCTAAATTTAATGCTAAACTTGACGGGCTATAAGAGCCATCTTCTTCTAGTGTAGGTTGAGTTATAAAATAGATTCCCACTACTGCAAGTACAATAAAACTTGCCACACCAATTAATACTTTTTTAACCATGATTTTTATTAGAATAATTATTAATTCAATACAAATGTAGAATGAGTAATCCGAGAAAAAATTACCCTATGGTAAAAAAACTATTTTTTTACTTTTTCTACTCTAATACGACTCAAGCTTTGTTGTGTAATACCTAGATAAGATGCGATATGAAAATTTCGGGTATACTGTTCTATGTCAGGATATTGATTTAAGAATAAATCATACCGTTCGATAGCACTTAATTGTAGTTGATTCAAGATACGCTTGTACAAACTGA
>Ga0307986_10001724_pt1 | contig 15860 bp, 18 predicted proteins | sample EllFjometageno82_FD_203170 | JGI IMG/M metagenome (GOLD analysis project Ga0307986, IMG submission 203170) | Marine microbial communities from Ellis Fjord, Antarctic Ocean - #82 | ecosystem: Environmental > Aquatic > Marine > Unclassified | place: Southern Ocean | collected 2014-10-09
TCAAACTTATAAATCTCTTCAAGATATTATTGCAATTTTAGGAATGGATGAACTTTCTGAAGAAGATAAATTAACAGTAGCTAGAGCTAGAAGAATTCAAAGATTCTTATCCCAACCTTTCTTTGTTGCAGAAGTATTTACAGGCGCGCCTGGAAAATTAGTTGATTTGGAGTCTACCATTAAAGGCTTTGCTGCTATTTGCAATGGTGAGTATGATCATTTGCCAGAAGCTGCATTCTACATGGTTGGTACAATTGAAGAAGCTATACAAAAAGCTGAAAAAATGGAGAAAGATTCAGAGGCATAATGAGTGAAGAATTTAAGGTAGAGATAGTAAATCCAGAACAATCTTTTTTACTAAAAGAAGATGTAACAGAAATTGTTGTTCCAGCTTTTGAAGGAGAAATGGGAATTTTAAAAGATCATATTCCTGTTATTTCATTTTTAAAACCGGGTTTAATTAAAATTTTCTCTAAATCTGGGGAGGAAAATTACTATATTGAAGATGGTATTGTTGAATTTAAGAATAACAGTTTATCTGTTTTAACTAGCTCCATTTTTAATATTAAAGATATTAATAAGGACAAAGTTAATGAACTACTTAAACAGGCAGAAGAAAATTCTAAAAGTAGTGAAATTACCGATCAAGATAAATATTTAGTGGATCAAAAAATTGATGTGTTAAAAACTCTTAATTAAGAATCTTTTTTACTTTTTTTTTAACATCCATATATACATGCAGTTTAAATTCTACAACTAGGTCAGTTATATTTTCAAGGTCAACCCATTTCCACTCACAAAATTCTGGATTTTCAGTTTTAATATTAATTTCTGCATCTTTTCCTAAAAATCTCATTACAAACCATTTTTGCTCTTGGCCTCTATATTTACCTTTCCAAATAATACCCAACAAATTTTCAGGTAGTTCATAAGATATTAACCCGTCAAGTTCTTTAACTAAATCTACATTTTTAACACTGGTTTCTTCCTCAAGCTCTCTATGGGCAGCTGTTAAATAGTCCTCACCCTTATCAACCCCACCTTGAGGCATCTGCCAGAAATTTTTTTGATTATCTATTCTTTTTGCAACAAAGACTTTATTATCTTTATTTAGTAAAACAATTCCAACTCCACTTCTAAGAGGTAAATTTAAATTTTTGCTTTTCATCTACCCGTTAAGAAGTTTAATAGCAAAGTTTAACTGATTATCTGTTGCAGAGTTAAATTTAAAATTCTCCAACCCTTCTTCAATTTCTATATCTGGTGTTACACCTACCTCAGAAATAGATTTTCCTGATGGAAGATAGTATTTTGCAATAGTTAACCTAATAGCACCTCTATTTTTTAATGGAATGATGGATTGAACAGAACCTTTTCCAAAACTATTCTCTCCAAGTATAATTGCTCTCTTATGATCCTTCAGTGCACCAGCCACTATTTCAGATGCTGAAGCTGACCCATAATTAATAAGCACTATTAATGTTTTACCATCAATTATATCACCTTTTGTAGCAAACCACTTCCTGTTCTCTGAAATTTTTCGGCTTTTAGTTGATACAATTTCACCATTTTCTAAAAAATAATCTGAAATTTTAATAGCCTGAGAAAGTAAACCCCCAGGATTATTTCTTAAATCTAAAATGTAACCTTTTAAGCTTTTATTCTTATTTAACATTTTAACTTTCTGCTTAATTTGATTACTACTATTTTCGTTAAAAGAAGTTAATCTGATGTATCCAATGTTATTATTAATGAGCTCAGACTTAACTGACTGAATCTGAATAACTTCTCTTGTTATATTGAAGATTAATGCTTTTTTAACACCTCGTCTTCTAACAGTTATTTCAATACTAGATCCAACAAGTCCTCTCATTAAATCAACAGCATCCATTAAAGATTTACCTTGCACCTGAATACCATCAATTTTTACAATATAATCTCCCGCTTTTAAGCCAGCTTTTGAAGCTGGAGTATTATCGATAGGAGAGATTACTTTAACTACACCCGACTCCATACCAACTTCAATTCCAAGACCACCAAACTTACCACTTGTTTCAGTTTGCATGCCTTTAAAACTTTCAGGTGTCATATATGCAGAATAAGGATCTAGGGATTGTAGTAATCCATTTATTGCAGCATCCATGCTTTTAGATTGATCTACTTCATCTACATATTCTTTATTAATTTTTTCAAGGACCTCACCAAATATATCTATCTTTTTATAAATATCATTATTATCAGAAAAACTTTTTTCAAAACAAAATATAGATACAATGATAAAAAAGAATAATTTTTTCATAACACCTATATCATTACTTTTTCTTTAGGAATTAATTCTGACCATATCTTTTCAAGTTCATAAAATTTTCTTTTATCAGGATTAAATATATGAATAATCAAATCAATACCGTCAACTAATTTCCAGTCTAAACTTTCTTTTCCTTCTATCTTGGAATTTTTAACTCCATTAGTTTTTAGTTTTTCTAAAACTTGTTCAGATAAAGCCTGAATATGTCTTGAAGAAGTTCCACTTGCTATAATCATATAGTCTGCCATTGAACTTTTATTCTTAAGATCTATGGAGATTATATCTAAAGCTTTATTGGAATCTAGAGTGTCTAATATGATACTTTTTAAATCTATATTATTTTCCATTAATTAAGTAAACCTTATCAAATTTTTCTTAATTGAGAAGATGAAATATTGACTTTTTTAAAACTAATAAAGGTCAGCTTTTTTTTATTTTTCCCACTAAACGTTACTGACTTCAGGGATTTAACCTTATAACCTTGACGGTCAAATATAAGAATATTACACTTTTTTATAATAGCTTTCCATTTATGCCATTTGTGAAAATTAACAAGGTTGTCAGCACCCATAATGAAATATATTTCAATTTTTTTATTTTTGATTAAATGGTTAATTAAATCGATAGTTCTATTGGAGGCTATTTTATCTTCATAAAATTTAACCTTAATATAATTTTTTTTACCTATTAATTTCTTAGCAAATTGAATTCTATTTCTTAAGCTAGAGGTGCTTTTATTTTTGAATGGATTTTTCTTTGTAATTGCCCAAACAATATTTTTTAGCCCAAATCTTTTTTTAGCTTGTACCGATATCTCCAAATGCCCTTTATGTGCTGGGTCAAAAGTACCCCCCAAAATACCTATTCCAATTTTTTGAGATATCAATTTATTTTCGAGTTTTGCCATTACTAACTATCTCATATTTATAAGAAACAAGCTGTCTTAAACCTACAGGACCCCTAGGTGGAAGGGTATTCGTTGAGATGCCAACCTCTCCTCCAAAACCAAACTCACCACCATCAGCAAATTGTGTTGATGTATTGTGCATTGCTATGGAACTTTTAACATTTTTCAAAAATTTTTGAGCAGTTTTTTTGTTTTTAGTAACTATAGAGTCTGTGTGCATAGTTCCATATTTGTTAATATGATTAATTGCATCTTCACAGTTTTTAACAGTTTTCACTGATACAATAGCAGCCAGATATTCAGTAGACCAACTTTTTTCTTTTGCTGGATAAATTTTTCCATTATAATATTTTTTTAAAGAACGATCTCCGTAAATTTTACAGTTATTTTCTTCAAGCTTTCTTAAAATAGGATTACAAAACTTTTTAACAATTTTTTCATGAAATAAAATTGTTTCTGTTGCACCGCAAATACTTGTATTTCTTAATTTAGCATTATAGATAATATTTGTAGCCATTTTTAATTCAGCATCCTTATCAATAAAAGTATGACAGAGACCTTCTAAATGTCCAATAATAGGCACACTTGAAAACTCTTGTATTTTTTTTACTAATTTTTTTCCTCCACGTGGTATGATTATATCAATATAACTTTTCATCTTTGAAAGCATAAAATCTACCATTTTTCTATCTTTAGAATCTACAAACTGAATGAAGTTTTCATTTACTTGATTTTTTTTAAGAACCCTACGAAATAATTTTACTAAAATTTTGTTTGTATTAATGGCTTCTGAGCCACCTTTTAAAATTACAGAATTTCCTGATTTAAAACATAACGCAGCAACATCTGATGTTACGTTTGGTCTACTTTCGTAAATAACTCCAATGACTCCAATAGGTATTGATACTTTGTTAATCTTTAGTCCGTTGGGTCTACTCCATTTTTCAAGACTGTTATCAACTGGATCTTTTAGCTTGGCAATTTTTTTTATAGAATTTTTTATATAAGCTATTTTTTTTGAATCAATACTAAGTCTTTCAATTAAATTTTTTTTTAGTTTTTTTTTTGATGCGAATATTAGATCTTTAGCATTTGCTCTAAGTACGTTTTTTTTTTCTTTATCTAGTAAAGAGGCGTATTCATTTAGAACTCTATTTTTAGTTTTAGTATTAACTCTTTCAAGAAATGCCTTTCTTGCTTTTAATCCTATTAAATTCATGTATTGACTCATTTTATACCTCTACTATATCATCTTTGTGTATAACTTCAGACTTTGTAACGTAGCCTAATAATTTTTCTATTTCTTTTGAATGGTGTCCCATAATTTTCAATATTTCATCGGATGAGAATGAGCTCAGACCTCTAGCACATTCTGAGTTTTGTTTATTTAAAACTTTTATGTGATCACCCTTCTTAAATTTACCAGATACTTTTTTTATACCAGCTGCTAATAAACTTTTACCATTAGAAAGTGCTTGTCTAGCTCCATCATCAATAACAATTTCTCCTTTAGGTGCAACGGAACTAATAATCCATTTTTTTCTAGCATCAAGTTTTGATATTTTTGGTAAAAACCAGGTGCAGTTATTTTCGTCAATTATTTTTTTGATAGGCCTCATTAATAAGCCATTTGCTATTGCCATCTGGCACCCAGATAATTGACATATCTTTGCTGCATCAATTTTAGTTTTCATACCACCAGTGCCATGCTCACTAATACTCTTAGTTGCTATTTTTTCTATGTCTTTATCAATATTTTTTATTTCTTTTAAAAGTTTAGCATTTTTATAAATCTTTGGATTTTGTGTATAAAGGCCATCCACATCAGAGAGTAATATTAGTGTGTCAGCACCAGATATTTGTGCAACTCTAGAAGCCAATCTATCATTATCACCATATTTAATTTCTGTAGTGGCTATAGTGTCATTTTCATTAACAATTGGAACAAAACCTAATTGAAATAAATTATCAAAAGTTCTCTTTGCATTTAAAGCTCGTCGTCTTTGTTCAGTATCTTCTAATGTAAGTAAAATTTGAGATATATTAATTTTCTCTTTAATAAATATTTTTGAAAATAAATTCATAAGTTCAATTTGTCCAATTGATGCTACTGCCTGACTTTTATCAATTTTAAGATTTTTTTTACCCAAATTAAGTTTTTTACAACCCATGGCTATTGCACCAGAACTTACAATAATTATCTTTTTATGTTCCTCAATTAGTGCTCGAATATCTTTAGCAAATTCAGAGAGCCATTTTTTCCTAATTTTTTTACTATTATCTATTAGCAAAGATGAGCCTATTTTAATTACAATTATTTTAGAACTTTTAAGATACATATGCGAGTAATTTAGCTTTAACTTTTGATATAGAATCTTTTTCTAGTGTTGAGAGGGTTATCACTTCGGAGTCTTTATCTTTAGAAAAATTTTTCACAATTTTTTTTACCTCATCTTCATCCAATAAATCAGTTTTATTTAAAACAATTATTTCTTTTTTATCAAGTATTTCTTTGCTGTAACTCCCAAGTTCCTTTTTAACTTGTTGATAGGCACTCTCAATATTTTCATCAGTAATATCTATTAGATGCATTAAAGTTTTGCATCTTTCTATATGTTTTAAAAATTGAATTCCAAGTCCAATTCCTTCATGTGCACCTTCAACCAGCCCAGGAATATCAGCTAAAGTTATTTCTTTATCATCATAGGTTGCAACACCAAGGTTTGGATTTAAAGTTGTAAATTTATAATTTGCTATCTTGGGTGTAGCATTTGTAATAGCTGCTAATAAACTCGATTTACCTGCATTAGGTAATCCCACAATACCCACATCTGCAATAGTTTTTAACTGAAGCCAAATTATATACTCTTCGCCTACCGAGCCTTTTGTAAACTTTTTTGGAGCTCTGTTGGTAGAACTTTTAAATCTAGTATTACCAAGGCCACCTTTACCTCCAATTGCTACAATAAACTTTTCACCTTCTTTTTTAAAATCATGAATTAAAGTTTTGTTATCTTCTTCAAAGACTTGTGTGCCTATTGGAACCTTTAAAAATAAATCGTCGCCTCCATGACCTGTTCGATTTTGTCCAGAACCATTCACACCTCTTCCAGCTTTGTGATGTTGCTGAAATCTATAATCAATAAGAGTATTTAAATTTCTTTCAGATCTTAAGAATATGGTACCACCTTTACCACCATCTCCACCATCAGGTCCACCGTACTCAATGAATTTTTCTCTACGAAAACTAGGAGACCCATGCCCACCATTTCCAGCCTTTACATAAATTTTTACTTGATCTAGAAATTTCATAATACAACTGTTGGTTTTTAGTTGTACTACTAATTGGGTTTTACTGAAACGAATGTTCTGTCTAATCTGCCTTTTTTAAATACTACTTTTCCCTCAACAACAGAAAAAATTGAATGATCTTTACCCATTCCAACATTTTCACCAGGAAAAATTTTTGTACCTCTTTGTCTAACAATTATGTTTCCAGGAATTACCACTTCACCACCGTACTTCTTAACGCCAAGTCTACGGCCAGCACTATCTCTTCCGTTTCTCGATGATCCACCTGCTTTTTTTGTTGCCATAATTTATCTAATTTATTTACTTACTGCTTTAGCCTCTACTTTTTTAGTAGTTAATTTAGCTTCTACTTTTTTAGTTGTTTTTTTTGAATCTGCTACAATTTTTACTCTTTCAATTTTTTTATTTGGCGTAACTATTTTTTCTGCTTCAGATAAAATCTTTCCATCTTTTGAGAAAATTTTGCTAATTCTTATTAATGAATATTGTTGTCTATGACCATTTTTTCTTCTTGAATTCTGCCTTCTTCTTTTCTTGAATATTAATATTGTTCTATTTTTTCCATTTTCAACAAGGTCGGCCTCAACTTTTGCACCAATAACTATTGGTGAGCCAACTTCGATAGTTTTGTCATCTCCATAAGCTAGGATTTCTTTAAATTCTATTTTGGTTTCAGCTTTAGAATCCTCTAATCTTTCAATTTTAAGTATTTCACCAGCTTTTACTTTGTACTGTTTTCCACCTGTTTGTATGATTGCGTATGACATTGTTTAATCTATTTTTATATGCTGCAATATAGTCCGAGGCCTATTATAGTCAAGTCCGAATAAGTTAAAAATTATCCTTTAAATCCCTCAATTTTGAAAAGCTCTCTAGATTACTTGACCTAAGAAAAATATTACAATCTAATTCATCCTTAATGGTTGACGGAATAGTTGGCAGTCCAGTTTTTAACTTTATATTTATATCGTTTATTTTAGCTTTGAGGTTCTCATTATTGGCATCATAGGCCAAACAAAAATCAGAATTTTTTTTAGTATATTCATGACCACAATAAATTTTTGTATTTTCTGGTAGTTTCTTTAATCGCATTAAAGAATCAAACATTTGAGAATATGTTCCCTCAAATATTCTTCCACAACCTAATGAAAAAAGAGTATCCCCAGTAAAAACAGATTCTTCTTTATAAAAATAAAAACAAATGTGACCAAGAGTATGTCCTGGAATATAAATTATTTTAGCTTCAAAATTTTGATATATCCAATTTTCTTGATCATTAATTAATATATCTATTCCAGGGATTCTTTCTTTATCCCCCCTATACCCTATAACACTTGCGTCATATTTTTTTTTTAATTCTTGGTTACCACCAACATGATCATAATGATGATGTGTATTTAGAATAAACTTTAATTTAATCTTATTATTTTCTAGGTATTCAATAACAGGTTTTGCTTCACTAGGGTCAATTACACAAGCAGTATCATTTTTTTTATCAATTATTAAATAAGAATAGTTGTCTTGCAAACAGGGTATTATTTTAATCTCCATCTATCTTTCTATTAAAAAAATTCCAAGTACAGCTGTTAAGTTTTTTAAATCTAAATTTGTATTAGTTATTTTTGATGATTTTAAATTTTGAAGGGCAATAGATTTGTATAAGTTAATTTTTCTATTTTCACAAAAACTAAAAAAATCTTTAATAGTACACATATGCAAGTTTGGGGTATTGTACCATTCGTCAGGTAAAGTTCTTGTAACAGGCATAGTTCCTTTCATTAATAGATGCAATCTTACTTTCCAGTAGCCAAAATTAGGTATCGTAACAATTGCTTTTTTTCCAACTCTTAACAATTCTGATATGACTTTTTCAGGGTTAAGAAAGGCCTGTAATGTTTGACTTAAAATTACAAAATCAAAAGATCTATCAGGAAATTGAGAAAGATCTTGTTCAGCATCTCCCTCAATTACAGTTAAACCTTTTCCAATACATTGTTGAACATTGCTTTTTGAAATTTCGATTCCTCTTATATCTATTTCTTTATTATTTTTTAGAAATTCCATTAAAGTACCATCACCACAGCCAACATCTAACACTCTCGTATTAGTCTCTATTAAGTCTGCAATTAATTTAAATTCTGTTTTCATTGGGTATTTTTTAGGTATGATGTATTAATAAAATCTTTTAAGGTATCTAAAAATGTTGGAATATTTAATAAGAAAGAGTCGTGTCCTTTATCTGATTCAATTTCAACAAACCCGACATCTGCACCCATGGCATTTAAGGCAATAACAATTTCTTTATTTTCAGACGTTGGATAAAGCCAATCTGAAGTAAACGAAATAACAAGAAATTTAGTTTTAGTTTTCTCAAATGCCTTGGATAAATTTCCATCATGTTCTTTAACTAAATCAAAATAATCCATAGCCCTTGTGATGTATAGATAGCTATTAGCATCGAACCTATCTACAAATACAGATCCTTGGTATCTTAGATAACTTTCTATTTGAAAATCCGCATCAAAACTAAACTTTAAATTATCTCTTTCTTGTAATTTTCTTCCAAATTTTTCTTGTAGACCATTTTTAGATAAATATGTTATGTGAGCTGCCATTCTTGCAACAGATAAACCTTTGTCAGGATTCTTACTTTGATTTGAGTAGTCTCCATCTAACCAATTTGCATCAGCCATTATTGATTGTCTACCAAGTTCGTTAAAAGCAATATTTTGTGCTGAATGACTTGAAGTACAAGCTATTGGAATTGCAATTTTTGTTTTATCAGGAAAGTTACTTACAAATTGAAGAACTTGCATGCCACCCATTGATCCACCCAAAACTGCAAATAACTTTTTAATTTTAAAAAAATCTAAAAGGTTATATTGTGCATTAACCATATCGTTTATTGTAATAACAGGAAAGCTGGTTCCATATACTTTATTAGTTTCAGAATTAGTATTGCTTGGACCAAAAGAGCCCATACATCCTCCAATTACATTTGCGCAAATTACAAAGTATTTATCTGTATTTATAGCCTTACCTGAGCCTACAGCATATGACCACCAACCATTTTTTTGAGTTATTGGATTTATCCCAGAAACAAACTGGTCACCAGTTAAAGCATGAAATATTAATATGGCATTATCTTTTTTTTCGTTAAGAGAACCGTAAGTCTCATAAGCTAAAGGAAAATTATTAATAGTCTGACCACAATCTAATTTTAAAGTTTTATCAATTATTAATTTTTTTAAGTTCATGTTATTATTCATAAATAATAGCTAAAATTGAATTGTGAGATAAAAAAACTTATTTAGCGGTTTTTTTTAAGCGCTCGCAATTCAGTTAAATCAGCGCTTAATTTTTGTACTAGATAGTATTTCGTATGTCAATTTTTTAAAAAAATGACTTATTCTGTATGAAAGTTTAATATTATATTTATAAGATTAATAAAATGACCGTTCCAAAGTTTAAAAAATTAAGAATAGAAGCCTATAAACCAGGAAAATCTAATATAGGTAAATTAAAAAATATTATTAAGCTGTCAGCGAATGAGTCAGCATTAGGTGTTAGCCCTAAAGTAAAAAAAGTTTTAAATAATAAAAATTTGATTCTGTCTAGATATCCAGACAGTAAATCACAAGTTTTGAGAAAAGAAATTGCAAATAAATTTAATTGTGATTTTAATAAAATTATTTGTGGTGCAGGGTCAGATGAAATTATTCAGATGATTTGTCAATTATACTTGAAACCATCAGATGAGGTGATTGTGCCTCAATATAGTTTTTTAATGTACAGAATTTATGCACAAATTGTTGGTGCAAAAATTGTTTTTTCAAAAGAAAAAAACTTTAAAGTTTCAGTGCCAGAGATAATTAAAAAAATTACAAAAAAAACAAAAATAGTCTTTATTGCTAACCCAAATAATCCAACTGGTACTTATTTAAATAAATTAGAATTATTAGAACTAAGAAAAAAATTAAAAAAAAATATCCTATTAGTTTTAGATGATGCATATTTTGAGTATATGAAAAACAAAGATTATAAATCAGGTTTAGATATATTTAAAAATAAAGATAATGTAGCTATAATAAGAACATTTTCTAAAATCTATGGATTAGCCTCTTTAAGGGTTGGGTGGGGTTATGCTTCAAAAAAAATCATAAATGCAATGAATATAATTAAACCACCTTTTAATGTAAATCAATTAGCTCAAATTGCAGCAACAGAAGCATTAAAAGATAGAAATTTTGTTAAACAGTCTGTTAAACATAATATTATTGAAGCAAATAAAGTAAAAAATTTTTTGAAAATATTCAATATTTTTTCAGGTCAAGTGACAGCAAATTTTTTATTGCTCGATTTTGAAAAATGTAGGTTTTCATCTGACTATATTTTCAAAAAATTACAATCAAAAGGTATTATTTTAAGATCTACAAAAAATGGATATAATATTAGGAATAAATTAAGATTAACAATTGGATCTAGAGCAGAAAATTTAAAATTTATGAAAGAAATTAAGAGTATATTTAAAAAATAATGAAAAATATTTTAATTATAGGTTGTGGTTTAATTGGGTCTTCAATATTACGCACAGTTATTAATAAAAAAATTGCAAAAAAAGTTTTCGTTTATGAAAAATCTAAAATTAATATTCTAAAAATCAAAAGACTAAAATTATCTTGCAAAATAATAAATAATTTTAAAGACATTGTACCTAATATGGATTTAATTATATTTTGTACCCCACTTGGAGAATATGAGAAGATAATATTTAAGATTAATAAATATTTACTACCCAAAACAATTATAACCGATGTGGGATCTTCTAAAAAAAAATCAATTGAGATAATTAAAAAACAATTAAAGAAAGGGATTTCTTGGACTTCAAGTCACCCTATTGCAGGATCAGAGGTAAGTGGCCCAGAATATGGAACAAAGGATATGTTTTATAATAAATGGTGCATAATAATTAAAGAAAAAGATACGAACATGAAACATCTTAGTGAATTAAGTAAGTTTTGGAAAAAAATTGGTTCTAGAGTTTCAGTTATGGATTCAAAAAAACATGATACCATTTTTGCAATAACGAGCCATTTACCACATTTAATTGCGTATAATTTAGTAAAAACAGCAACTGATTTTGAAAAAAAACAAAGGTATGAGTTAATCAAGTTTAGCGCAGGTGGTTTAAGAGATTTTTCAAGAATTGCTGCTTCAAATGAGATTATGTGGAGAGATATCTTTTTTAATAATCAAAAAAATATTTCAAAAGTTATTGATTTATTTATTAAAAATTTACTCGCATTCAAAAAAGATATTCAATCAAATGATGCTAAATCGATTATCAAAAAATTAATTGATACCAAAAAAGTTAGAAAGAAAATAATAAGATTAAAACAAGACACTGATAAGCCTGACTTTGGGAGAAATACTTAGTATTTTATATTAGAAATTAATTCTGAAAGATATTTTTTGTAACTTTTAGATGAATTTACAGCAGACTTATATATAGGCTTTCTAGCTTGTGCAAAACTTGCTGTCTTTATTGATTTTGAATTATGCTCATGTTTTAAGCAATTTTCATCCCAGTCTAATTCACAAAATTTTAATATATTATCAATTTCTTTATTGGGATTCTCAATCAAAGAATCGTAGTTTAAATTATAGATATCCTTATCTAAAAACTTTCCCCAAAAATTTTTTAAGTCATGATACAAATTATAAAATTGTGCCAGATCATTTAGATCATTAGCAAATGGCAAACCCCCAGAAAAAAAACTTTTAAAATTAGAAAAACATGTATCTATTGGATCCCTATTACAATTTATGATCTTAGAATTTGGAAAAATAATCTTAATGAAACCTATATACTTGAAATTTAATGGAGTTTTATCAATAAAAACTTTATTAGAATTGTCTATCTCAGTTATTTTTGCAATATATTCATCTTGTGATTCTATCAGTATCTGATTTAAAAGTTTAGAGTCACTAAAATTTTTAATTTTATCATTCTCTAAAATTTTCTTATCAATTATATTATTCAAAATTGGTAATTCACCGGCTCCGAACACATCTTTATGTGATGATATTATTTGTTCTGTCAAAGAAGTGCCTGATCGGGGCATACCAACAATAAAAATTAGCTTTTTTTGATTTTCTTTAATTGAAACATTTTGATAATCAGAAAAAAAATCTTTAATAATCTTAAACTTGCTAGTATCTGTTTTTATCTCATATTTTGAAATTATTTTTAGATATTGATTTCCTTTACTGTAATTAGCAAAAGAATTTTTATAATCTAATAAATCTCCATAGGCTTTCCCAATACCAAAATGTAAATGTGCTAATTGTATTTGTGAAAGATTTTGATCATTAATTTTATCAAGCATTTCTTTAAAATGAACACTATTCAAGTCATACTTTGTTACTTCTGATATTAACCTGTGTGCTTCAGTACAATTGGGGTCTATTTGTAAAACTTTTCTGAAATGGATCTTTGCTTCCTTAAATTTTCCAATTGTATTATATGTGTTTGCAAGATTAAGTTGCGTTTCAAGAAGGTTTTCCTCTATTTCGATTGATTTTGAATAATATTGAATAGCATCATTCATTTGATTTAAATCTTTTTTCAAATTACCCAAATTGTTCAAAATATTTATATATTTGGGAGCTATTTCAAGACCTCTTTTAAAATATCCTTCTGCCTTTTTATAGTGCTGTGATTTGTGGTGGCTAATACCAATATTATTTAAAAAATAAGGGTTATTGGGGTTTTGATTTAGCGCCTCCTCCATAATCTTAATTGATAAATCAAATTTACCCAAACTCTGGTATGAAACTGAAAGTATATTGTAAATAACTTGATGTTTACGTTTACTTAGTAAATTCTTTGCTTCTCCAATAACCTCTTCAAACAATCCTACTTTTAATTTATTTGTTAAAATATCAGTTTTTCTTTTAAGTTGTTGATCAGATATCATTGATATTTTTTATCCCTATCACTTCTAATTTTGATTTTTCTCTTATTTCTAAAATTGTATTTTTAATATTCATTATTATTACTTTTTTTTTTGGACCATATGCATGAATAAGAGATTTTTTATTTAAGCAAACTGCGACATGCCCTTTCCAAAAAATTATATCACCTTTTTTAAAGATCTTTGAGTTTTTATTTTTTCTATGAAACTTAAGTTGATCACCCGTGTCTCTGGGGTAAAATTTATTATTGTAGAAAAATATAAGTTGTAATAAAGCAGAACAATCTATCCCATTACATGTTTTGCCACCCCAAACATACCTAATTCCCAAGAATCGCTTTACTATTTTGACAAAGTTATTTTCTACAGCCTTAATATTTTTTAAATCTTTTTCTTTAATCCATTTATTTTTCTCAAACTCAACAAATTTATTTTGTTTTTGAATTACAGAAATTTTAGATGCAAAAGACAAAAATTTTTTTGTTATATTTTTATTAAAAGGTTTTTTAAATATTATAGTTTTTAGTTTAAACACTTTGTGTGTAGGTTCAAACCTTTTTATAAAATTGTTATATTTTATGTACCCACTATAATTATCAAACAAATTTTTAATTTTTATGCATTTTTTATTTTTAGATAAGATTTTAAATTCCTCACCATATAAAAGTTGTGTTGATATTTTAGCACCGAATTTATGACTTTCATAAACGTTAAGTAATAATTTATTATTTATCATTTAATTTTTAATTGGTGCAACTTTTCCAAGCCATATTATTAGGATTAAAACAGGTACACCCATTAAAGCTGTGACTGAAAAAAAATTAGCATAACCTATCACATCAACCCAACTTCCAGAATAACCAGCTATTAGTTTAGGAATAAAAAGCATTATTGAGCTAAATAAAGCATATTGAGTAGCAGTAAATTTTATTGAAGTTAAACTTGATAAGTAAACCACGAAAGCTGCCCCAGCAAAACCGCTTGATATGTTATCGGCTGTAATTACAATAATCAAAAGTTTAATGCTTGCACTAGATACAGCTAACCAGGCAAATAATAAATTACTACCAGCAGCAACCAATGCGCCTAAAAATAATGATTTCATCGTTCCAAATTTTAATGAAAAAAATCCACCAAAAAATCCACCTAATATTGTAGCAAAGACACCAAAAAATTTTGAGTATGTGGCTATTTCTTTAATATCAAATCCTTTTTCTAAATAAAAAACATTAGCAACAACACCCATTACAATATCTGCAATTCTATACAAACCAATTAACAAGATTATTGATGTAGCAAATTTTCCATATCTATTAGTAAAATTAGTTAATGGTTCTATATAGATTTTACTTGTTTTTTTTTTTGAGATAAAATTAATGTTTATTGATAAAGAAATAATTAATCCTGAAAAGATAAAACATAAAGAAATTCTTATTATGGAAAATATAAATTTTTTTATTATCTCATTTGTTAAAAAGGGATTTTCAATAATATTGTATAAATAAATAAACCCAATTAAAGCAATTATGAAAACAAATAAAAATTTGGTATGCTCATTAACTTTTAAAAATTTTTTTTTCTTAATCCTAGGTTCTTTTGAAAGTATTGTTGTAATCATGCCTGTGGTCATTAATATAGCCATGGACAGATAAACAACTTTCCATACAGTTTGGTTGTAAGTTTCACCTCCTAAATATGAAGCTATCCATAAGCTACCAGCCCCACCAACTAACATTGCCAATCTATAACCTGCAATATACATAGATGATAATGGACCCTGAAGATTTTGAGGAGCAGATTCTATTCTATACGCATCAATTACAATGTCTTGAGTGGCACTAAATATTGCCAAAAAGGTAATGGTTATCGATATTGGTATAAGACTTTTAGAAGGATCGGTGAAAGAAATTGCAACTAAAGATAGTATAATCATTAATTGAGCAAAAAGCAGCCAACTTCTTCGATGTCCTAAGTTTTTAAAAAAAGGTATCTTAAAATTATCCACTATCGGTGACCACAAATATTTAAATGCGTATGCAAAACCTGCCCAGCTAAAAAGTGTAACAGTACTTCTGTCTATACCCGCCCTTACTAACCAAACAGATAAAGTCGAAAATACTAAAAGTATTGGTAACCCAGATGAAAAACCAAGAAACAACATCTTTATAATTTTACGTTCTAAAAATATGGATAAGTTTTTATTTTGCAAATTAGTTCCTCCAGAAAGATGGTAAAAATAAAACCAATATAGCAAATAATTCTAATCTACCCAATATCATTCCAAGGCTTAAAATCCATTTAGAAACCTCTGGTAAACTTGAGAAGTTACCATTAGGACCAATTATTGAGCCTAATC
>Ga0307986_10001725_pt1 | contig 15858 bp, 16 predicted proteins | sample EllFjometageno82_FD_203170 | JGI IMG/M metagenome (GOLD analysis project Ga0307986, IMG submission 203170) | Marine microbial communities from Ellis Fjord, Antarctic Ocean - #82 | ecosystem: Environmental > Aquatic > Marine > Unclassified | place: Southern Ocean | collected 2014-10-09
TTTTTAGAAAAACAAAAAAAATTGGTGTCAGTTTATGATTCTCTTAGTTCTAATTTAATCACACCAAACGCTGCAGCCAAACATTCAGTTAAAATTTCTATGGATGGCATTAAAAGATCCGGTATAGAGGTGCTCGCTCTCAAGGACGTCACTATGGCAAAGTTACGTAAAATATGGGTTAATATACCTCAATATGAACATTATATTGATGAACAGGTGGAAATAGATGCTCATTATTCTAGTTATTTAAAAAGACAAAGTTATGACATTGCAGCTTTTAAAAAAGACGAGTTTATAGTTATTCCTCTCGATATAGATTATGATTCATTTAGTAGTTTATCTAACGAAGTTAAATCTAAGCTTAAGATAATTAAACCTAGGACACTAGGACAGGCCTTAAGAATTGACGGCGTTACCCCAGCCGCAGCACTAATTCTTTTAGGCTTTATAAAGAAAAGCAGATATAAAGTCTCTGCTTAATGACTGTTGAAGAAGTAAAAATATATTTAAAAAAAATTTTAAAATTTTCGACAGAAGACCTAGATAAGCTTCAAATATTTCATGATGAACTTATAAAATTTAACAAAAAATACAATCTCATTTCTAAATCTACTGAAAAAGATATATGGCACAGGCATATTCTTGATTCTGCACAACTGGTTAATTACATAGATTTTAAGCAAAATAACTCCCTTTCTGACATGGGTACTGGAGCTGGATTTCCCGGCGTGGTATTAGCTATATTTAACAAAAATCCAAGTTTTCACGTGAAACTATTTGATAAATCCACAGTTAAATGCGGTTTTCTAGATAAAATTAGGAATAAAATTAATATAGAATACGAGATATTCGAAGACTATAAAAACGAACAAATAACATCTTATTATGTAGTTTCTCGAGCTTTTAAAAAATTAGAAGAAATAATTAGGATTTCACGTGAAATTATAAAAGTTAACCACAAGCTTATTATATTAAAGGGAAAAAATGCTGAAAATGAGATTAATAAACTTAAAAATGGTGCAAATTTTTTATATAATACAGTTAACAGTATTACAGATCCAGAATCAAAAATTCTGTTTGTTGAAATAAAAAAATAAAATGAATAAAATAATTTCAGTCATAAATCAAAAAGGTGGAGTTGGAAAAACAACAACTGTCATAAATCTTGCAACTGCTCTGGCGGAGCAGGGGAAAAAAATACTAGTTATAGATCTTGATCCACAAGGAAATGCCACAACTGGTTTAGGAGTATCAAACAGTGAAAAAGATAAAAATATTTATAAAATTATTATAGGTCAAGAAAACCCAGAAAGTTGTATTAAAAACAGCTGTGTTAAAAACCTTGATTTAATTGGCTCAAACGTCAATTTGTCAGGATTAGAGGTCGAAATTGCGGACGATCCGAACAAAGCTTTTTTACTGAAGTTAATTTTTGATAAAAATAAAATTTTATTTTCAAAATATGAAAACATATTTATTGATTGCCCGCCGTCACTAAGTCTTTTGACTGTGATGTCTTTAGTTGTTGCTGATGAATTATTAGTCCCATTACAAACAGAATTTTTTGCTTTAGAAGGGATTTCACAACTAGTTAAAACAATTGAAAGAATTAAAATAAATTTAAATCCTAGTTTAAATATAAGAGGAATTCTTTTAACCATGTTTGATAAAAGAAACAAATTGTCAAATCAGGTAGATGAAGAAGCAAGAAAATATTTTAAGGATAAAGTTTATAAGACTGTCATACCAAGAAATGTAAGATTATCAGAAGCACCATCACATGGGGTACCGTGTATAGTTTATGATAGAGCATGTCTTGGAAGTAAATCTTATGTTGAATTGGCTAAAGAATTTGTTGAACAAGAAGGAAGGGTATAAAATTAAATGGCAGACGAAAGGGCAAAGAAAGGACTTGGTAGAGGATTAATGTCTTTATTTGGAGACCAACTTCAGGAAGTACCTATTAAACAAAATACTAATAGTTCATATTTGGTAGTATCCATAAGCGATTTAGAGCGTAATAGATTTCAACCTAGAACATATTTTGATGAAAAAAAAATAGATGAATTAGCTATATCTATAAAAAAAAATGGGTTAATCCAACCCATTGCGGTTCGACCTGAAAAAAAAGGTCAATACGAAATTATAGCAGGAGAGAGAAGGTGGTTAGCAGCTCAAAAAGCTGGTCTTCACGATGTTCCAGTAGTTGTACTTGATCTTGATGACACACAAACTCTAGAACTAGCAATTATAGAAAATATTCAGAGGGAAGATCTGAACTCAATTGAAGAAGCAAAAGGTTATGATCGTTTAATAAAAGAATTTAACTTCGATCATGAAAAACTATCTGAGTTTATGGGTAAAAGCAGAAGCCATATTAGCAACACCCTGAGACTTTTAACTTTGCCCGCTGAGATAATTACATTTGTTAATGAAGGCAGACTTACAGCCGGACAGGTAAGGCCACTGGTTGGAAGATTCAATGCCGTTGAATTAGCTCATTCAATAATTAATGAAAAACTAACAGCAAGATCTATTGAAAGTTTAGTAAAAAGAGAAAAAGAAAAAGAAGATCAAAAATTTAAGTCAAAAAAAAAAACTGATCCTAATATATTATTAGCTCAAAGAAGAATTGAGGAAAGCACAGGCTTAAATACCAAAATAATTAGTCAAAAAAATCGTTCAGGAAAGGTAATAATAAAATTCAGTAATGTAGAGCAATTTGAAATGTTGTCTAATTTATTAACTAAGAATAATTAGATGAAGCTTTGTTAGTAAGGCTAATAATAAGATTTTTAATTACAATTTCATTTTGTAGATAAGAGTTTTTTTTCATTACGAGTTCTGCTTCTGCAATTTTTTGAGCCAATTCTGTTAGTTTTCTTGAATTCCATTTTTTAAGTTGCTGCATAACTAGCGGTTTATCTTTCCAAAAAATTTGTGGTTTAAGATTTTCTAAGGTGTGCTCGTATTTATTTCCATCATCATCACTTATTTTAATTATTTGTTGTAGATTCATAATCCTCTTGTTTAGATTGTTTAAATACAGATAGGCATCCTCGTTTTGAAGATTTACCTCGGATAACAATTGGTTAGTTTTTTTTTTTTCGCCATTTAGTGCGGCGTCTCTAATTTCATCAAAACTAGTGAAATTTTTAATATTTAGTATTTCTAAAACTTCTTCTTTGTTAATTTTTTTCTTTAAAAAAAAACTTTTAATTTTAATTAGTTCACTCTTAATTATTCTTCTGTCCATGCTTGAATTTGAAATTATCAAACTAACTATTTCTCCAGATAGGCCCTTAAATTCTTTTAATTCTTTATTTACGTAAGTAATCAAAGTTCGTTCATTATCTTCATAGCATGCAAATGTTGCTAAGTTTTTTTCTTTCTCAAATAAATTTCTTAGTTTTGATTTTTTCTCTAAATTTTCTGAAAAGATATAAATTTTTATATTATCATTTGCTACCTCTAAGCTCTCACTAATTTGATCTAAAATTTTATCTGACGCATTGTGAACAAAAATCAATTTTTTTTCATTAAAAAGAGATTCATTAATTATATTTTGATACAAAATATTTTTATTTTTCAATATTTCTTCTTCAAAAAAAATTATTATTTCAGAATTTTTATTTTTGTCAGCTAATACTTGTTTAATATCATCTTTAATTCCATGGTTTTTTCCATAAATTAAAGTTGCTTGATAGCTTTTTAGGACGTCTATATTTTGTTCAACAATATAGCTCTTTAGTATCATTTATTCCTCATTGATAAAGTTATAAAACTAATTATATCTTCCGATAGTTGTTTAGTTATATTTAGTGCCGTTTTCTTTTCATTAGTGATTGTATCCGAGTGTATTTTGGCAATGTTATAGTCAGCATTTCTTAAAAAAATTCTTTGTATCTTTTTTTTGTTATCTAAATTTATTAGTTCTAAATTTGCAGCAATAGATAAATTGTATCTTGTAACTTTACCCCCACTATCTTTAATTTTATTAGTTTTTTTTTTGGTTATTTTGATTTGAACATCATATTTATTTTTTGAATTACTTTTAGAAATTAGAAGAATGTTATTTTTTAAAGAATAACCAATTCTTTTTTCGCCAATAACATTAATACTTTGTATATCAATGATATCCATATTTTGTTGATTTACTATTTTAAACCCACAGGAGGCCAACAGTAATGATAAAGAAAGTATTAGTATAATTTTCATTTTTTTATTTTGTGAGATAATTAATTATTTTATTTTTTACAAATATTGTTTTCTTAATTTCTTTTTTTATTAATTGGTCATAAATTTTTTTATTTTTTTTACTTTCAATTATAGCATTTTCTTCATCTAAGTCTTTTTTAACTTCGATAACTTCTTTTGTTTTTCCGTTAATTTGTATGGCAATTTTTATTTTTTCATTTATGCTAAACCCACCTTCAACGCTAGGCCAATTATAAACACTTGTTACTCCTAGTTGTTCCAAACATTCATACGCAAGATGCGGTGTAAAAGGTATGAGAACTGTCATCAATTTCGAAAGATTTTTTTTTAAACATACATTACTTATTTCCTCATTAAGAGCTGAATTAAATAAAGTGTAAACACTATAAATATTTGCAACCACTACATTAAACTGAAAATTATTAATTAGGTCAGTAATTTTAAAAATATAATTATTAAATTTTATCTCAAAATCTGTATCTTTGCTGTCTTTAGTATCTTTATGATTAATAATTAAATGAGTTAAGTTGTATAATTTTTGTAAAAATTTATAAGCAGAATTAACTCCTTGGTTCGACCACTGTACATCTTTTTCTGGGGGGCTATCAGATAGAATAAACCATCTAACAGCATCGGCGCCGTATGAATTAATCATACTCTCAGGATCAATTACATTTTTTTTAGATTTTGACATTGACTCGGAAGCACCAACGGTAACTTTAGTTTTATCTGTTATCTTCACAAATGCATTTATATCTTTTGCTTCTATTTCTTCGGGGCTCAACCACTTGCCATTAGTATCTTTATAAGTTTCATGACAAACCATTCCTTGAGTAAAAAGTCCTTTAAAAGGCTCTGTTGTGTTTATTTTAGTATTGTTTTTTTGAATCGCACGCATAAAAAATCTTGAATAAAGTAAATGTAAAATCGCGTGCTCAACACCACCAACATACTGGTCAACAGGCAACCAATAATTTAAATCTTGAATATCAAAGGGTTCTTTTTTATTTTTTGGTGAACAAAATCTCATAAAATACCAAGAAGAATCCACAAAAGTATCTAGCGTATCTGTCTCTCTAATTGCTGGTTTTCCTGTTTTTTTGTGTACAGTGTTTTTCCAAGTAGGATGGTTTGCAAGGGGATTTCCACCCTTCTTTAAACTTACTTCTTCAGGTAATGTTATGGGCAGTTCATCTTTTGCCACAGGTACAACAGTGCCATCTTCTAAATAAATCATTGGTATAGGACAACCCCAATATCTTTGTCTAGAAACGCTCCAATCTTTCAATCTAAATGATATTTTTTGTTGACCGATATTTTTTTTTGTAATTATTTCTATAGCTTTTATTTTTGCTGCATCAATGTCTAAACCATTTAAAAAATCAGAATTAACAATCAAACCATCCGCAGTATAGGCTTCAGTTATATTGGTAAAATTTTTTGGTTTATTTTTATTCTCGGTAACAACTTCTATAATTTCTAGATTATATTTTTTGGCAAAATCTAAATCACGCTGATCGTGAGCAGGACAACCAAAAATAGCGCCTGATCCATAATCCATTAATACAAAATTTGCTACAAAGATTGGAATTTTTTTATCCTTAATAAATGGATGACACGCAAAGAGACCTGTGTTGTAACCCTTTTTTTCAGCAACTGCTAACGCCTCTTCTGTTGTGCCTACTTTCAGACATTCTTCTTTAAATTTTATGAAGTTATTTTTACTCTCTATGTGATTGCAGATAGGATGATCTATTGAAATTGCTAAAAAAGAGGCTCCGAAAATAGTGTCAGGTCTTGTAGTAAAAATTTTTATTTTCTCTTTAATTTCAAATATCTCAAAATCAATTTCACACCCTGTAGATTTACCAATCCAGTTTTTTTGCATTAACTTAACTTTTTCAGGCCAATCTTTTAACAAATTAAGATCATCCAAAAGTTCGTTTGCAAATTTAGTAATATTAAAAACCCATTGAGATAATTTTTTTCTTTCAACTGGTGCACCAGAACGCCATCCCATACCGTTAATCACTTGTTCATTAGCTAATACAGTTTGCTCAACAGGATCCCAGTTTACGTAATTTGCTTTTCTGGAAACATATCCTTTGTTAAAAAAATCAATAAATAATTCCTGTTGATGTTTGTAGTAACTTTCATCACAAGTTGATATTTCAAGATCCCAATCAATAGACAAGCCCAACATTTTAAGTTGCTTTTTCATTTGAGCTATATTTTTTTCAGTCCATTTTTTAGGGTGTAAATTATTTTCTCGCGCTGCATTTTCAGCCGGCAAACCAAAAGAATCCCAACCCATTGGGTGTAATACATTATAACCGTTTAGGTACTTAAATCTCGCTATAACATCACCTATTGTATAATTTCTAACATGGCCCATATGAATTTTACCAGATGGATACGGAAACATTTCTAAACAGTAAAATTTAGGGTCACTTTTAGATCGGTAGAGATTTTTATTATTAAAAAATAATTGCCACTTTTTTTCAATTAACTGAAAGTTAACTCTTTCCATTTTAAAGAATTATTTTTTTTGTTTACTCTTTTTTTCTATCGTAGCTGCCCTAGCTAAAATAGTTCTTATTAATTCTTCTTTAATTTTTGAATCAAGTAATTGAGTAGAGCAGTTATTTTGGTTTGTACATTTTTTTTTATGAACCATAACTGTTATGCTATCGCTACGAACTTCATTAGATAAAAATCTAACGGTTATTTTTATAGGTTCATTTTTGTCCCGGTTATCCGAATACCAGTCTGTAATAATTAAACCGCCAGAGTAATCAACTGTGCTCAAAGGCATAAAATCTAGGACATCTAAGCTAGCTCGCCACAAAGGATTTGAAGTACTAAATTCATAACTAGTTTTTCCTCTTTTTAGGACATTTCCTATAGAAATACCTCTTCCTTCTGAAACATTCTTTTTAGCACGCTCCATTCCGCTTGTAGGAGTATCTCTACTACTAGAACCAGATTTATATATTCCACATGATGAAATAAAAAAAAAACAAGTAGTTAGTACTATAAATATTTTAATATTAAATTTTCGTATTTTATCCATATTTTATTAATTTCTGAAATTGCTTCAACTTATGTATTTTTAAGCTTTTATTACAATAAAATCTATATTTCGAACTAAAAAATGAAGAAAATCTATAATACAGATAATTATGGTGTTGCAAAAATACAACATAAATAATTTAATTTATAATTAAAGCAGAAAAAAAAAAGAAAATCTTAAAAACCTTATAGATTGCTAACAATTATTAATATTAATAAAAAAAACAAAGGAAAAATATGAAAAACATAATCAAAACATTAGTCGTTATGTTAACTTCTATATCTTTTTTGACATCCGCAAAAGCAGGAGAGTTGACTGTAACTGGTACAGCAAAAGCTACCATGAACATGCTCTCTGGTTTCAACGGCCTTTCACAAGGTGGAGCAGGAAAAGGATTAGGAATAGCTAATGAATTCGATTTAGGAGCTAACGGCGAATTAGATAACGGTGTAACTTGGAAATACCAAATTCAAATGGATCCAGGTAACTCAGGTGCAACTAACAAATCAGATGTACAAAATGATGATTCAAGATTAGAAATAGGAACAACTCTTGGAACAATTGGTTTATACAAATCTGAAGGTGGAGTAGACCTTGAAGACGGTGCTTCTCAATCAGTATACGGTAGACCAACGGATATCGGTGGTAACGACGGTGTTGTAGACAACTACGACGTTGATAGTTACTCAAACGTTCAATATCATACACCTTCTGGTTTACTTCCATACGGTATAGCAGTTAAACTTGCTTATGTACCTGACACAACAAACGTTTACGGTTCAAGTAATACAGCTGGTACTGCTTATACTGCAGTCGCAGACGGTGTTGGAAGAAGTGCACAAGCAATTCAGATTAAAGCCGCGCCTATCGAGGGTTTAGCAGTCGGAGCATCTTACATGGACTTCAGTGATGACACTAATGTAGGAGTACAAGCAGATGAACCTATGTCAGCCTCAGCAATGGCTACATATGCATACGGTGCAGCAAAAATCGGTTACTCAAGAGCTGTAAAAGTATTGGCTAAAACAGCCAACACCCATACTGCTTCTGTTCAACAATATAATCAGGACAACATGTCAATATCTTATTTAGTTAATGATAGTTTGTCTGTATCTTTTGAACAAGAACAGTCTGAAGCAGAGAACAACAACAGAGATCTAGTTCATGTTGAGCAAAAATCAACTGCAATACAAGCTGCCTACACTATGGGCGGAATGACTCTAGCATTAAGTCATTCAAATCTTGATAATGTTGGATATGCTTCTGGTAAAGACTCAAAACAAACTTTATTTGCTGTAACTATGGCGTTTTAATTAGTTAAGTAATAATTTAAAATTAAAAAAGCCGGTTAGAAATAACCGGCTTTTTTTTTATCTCAGACAATAAGCAAAGACCTTTTGTGTTTACTAGATTTAATTTGAGTAAATTATCACTATTAATCCCTCCTAAAGGAACTAGATTTATGGAGTAATTTTTTTTTATTAGGTTAAATTTATGAACACCCAGAAAGTTTTTTTTGTTTTTATACGATGTCTGAAATAACCTAGACAATATAACCGTATTACACCCTTGCTTTATTTTTTCATATATTTCTTTAAAATTATGAGCTGAGCCTATTAAATTATCAAAACGATTAGTGTAAATTTTTTTATTATAAGATGAAATGTATAGCCCATCTGCCCTACAAAGTTTTGCTAATCTTGAGTTATTTGCTACATAAAATTTAAATTTTTTAATTTTACACTTATTTCTAAATCTAATTACACTCTTGTAGTTTTCTTGCACCATATTATTTCTATAGATAATAAAGATTTTAGCACTTTTTTTTACAGAGGTTAAGTTTATAGAGTTAGTATTTTCTATATATAAATAATAATTATTCTTTATAATAAACATTAATGAATCCAATAATTTCTAGTTTTGAAAATATAAAATCTCTTATTGGTATTAGCAATAGCAATGTAAAGATTATTGCTGTTTCTAAAACATTTTCTTATGACCACATAAGTCCTTTAGTGGATCACGGACACTTACATTTTGGTGAAAATAAAGTTCAAGAAGCCCAGTCTAAATGGTCAGACTTAAAAAAAAACAAACCCAATATAAATTTGCATATGATTGGTAAGCTACAAAGTAATAAGGCAAAAGAGGCTGTAAAAATATTTGATTATATTCATTCTTTAGACAGTCAAAAACTTGCGAACATTTTGGCTAAACAGGAAAATATTTATAATAAAAAACTTAAATATTTTATTCAAGTTAACATAGGTAATGAAAATCAAAAAGCAGGAATAGGCATAAATCTTCTTGATGATTTTTATTATTATTGCGTTAAAGAATTAAAAATAAATATTATTGGGCTAATGGCAATTCCTCCTAACGATGGTAAGGCAGATGATTATTTTAAAAAATTAATGGAACTAAATAAATTGCTAGGCTTAAAAGAACTTAGTATGGGAATGTCTTCAGATTTTAAAATTGCTTTAAATTATGAAACAACTTTTGTGAGAATAGGTAGTGCAATTTTCGGTAGTAGAAGTTAAATAATTATTATCTTTGTCTTATTGTTTATTTTGCCAGCAAGTAAGATCATATTTTTTTTCGTAATAGCAACACATCCCTTTGTTTGGGCATAGTTTTTTTTTGCAATATGCAGAAAAATTGCACTTCCTTTATTTTTAATAACTGGATTTAAATTATAATTTATTACAATAATTACATCATAAGTATTATTTTTTAACCAGAGTTTCTCTGCGCTTAAATTAAATGGAAACTTAATCATTTTATTATACTTTTTAGAGTTAGTGTCGTCACACCAACCCATGTTTTTTTTTATTACGATCCTCTTAAGCACAGAATTTATTTTTGGAATTCTATCTTTTCTATAAAATATAGATTTAAAGGTAAACGTACCTCTAGGTGTTTTCTCGTCACCTTCGATTTTTTTTGAAGTAATTCCTCTTTTACCTAGGGCACATTTTATCTTATACTCATTAAAGTATAAAAATTTATTTTTTAATTTTATATCCATATAACTATGAAAAATAACTTATTGATTTTTGGCACTAAGAACTTTAACGATTCTTTAAATGAAATTAAAGAATATTTAAATTTTTCATTAGTTTTCTATAGCAAAGATTATCTTTTAGAATCATCAATTTCAAAGATTAATTCTGTGTTAATAGATATTGATGTTTGTAGTGATTTAGAAATTTTGGACTCAATTAATATGATAAAGAATAAACCTACTTTATTGCTGAAAAGAAAAAATTATTCTAACCCTATTAAACTTGTTTATAACGATGTGATTAATTTACCCTCAAGCTTAATAGAAATTTCTAATAAAATTACAAATTTAATTACCTCAAAAAAATTTATTCAAAATTCATCGGTTAAAATTAAAGATTATATAATAGACAAAAATGAAAGAAAATTAAAAAAAGAAAAAATGTCAATGATCGTTACAGAAAGAGAAATACAACTCATTGAATTATTATTTAATGAAAAAAAGCCACTATCTAAAAATCATATTTTGAAAAGAGTGTGGAAATATGCAGATAATGCCGACACACACACAATAGAAACCCATATTTATCGACTTCGGAAGAAAATTTTAAGTATATTTAAAGATAAAAATTTTATTATTAACTCTAAAGATGGTTATTCAATTTGAAAAAGAGAAACAAGATAGCTATTGATCTATTTACTAAAAAATATAGAAACCGAATTGTTAAATCAAAAAAAGGTAAAGGTAGTTTTAAAAGAAAAAAAAGTTAATTTCTTTTCATTATTAATTCAATCGAGCACCAATTTTTTGGATAATTTGAGATGCCATTTCCGTGCCTTTTTGTAGCTTCTCTTTGGTTGACGTTTTATTAATATGTCCATGTAGAAAACCAGAAGCAAATAAGTCTCCTGCACCAGTTAAATCTACTATTTTAAGATTTTTCTGGCCCTCACATTCCACAACTTCAGGGCCGCTGATCGCAATACTTCCTTTATCTGATCTTGTTACCACTAATGTTTTATTTAAATCTTTACCAAATTCAATCACATCATCAAATGACTTTGCATCAATTAACTCCATTATTTCTTGTTCGTTAGCAAATATAATATCTAGTTTATTTTTAACTAAATCATAAAAACTCTTCTTATGTCTATCTACGCAAAACTTATCAGACAAAGACATAGCTGATTTATTTGCAAGAGCTAACGCTTTATCAAAAGCTGCTTTGGGCTGACCTTCGTCCCACAAATAACCTTCTAAGAAAACTAACTCACTTTGTTTAATAAAATTATCATCAATATCATCAGGGGTGATCTTTCCTGCAATTCCAAGAAATGTACACATAGTTCTTTCTGAATCTGGTGTAATCAATATCAAACAAGTGCCTGTTGGAGTGTTTTCTATTTTTTTATTGTAGCAATATTTAACCTTTTCATCAGTTAAACTTTTCTCATATTCATTTCCTAATTTATCTTCACTAACTTTTCCCATGAATGATACTTGATTTTCAAGTTGTGCCAGTCCAACAATAGAGTTAGCAACAGATCCACCAGCTATAGTTTTTTCGATTTCCAAATTAGATAGCAATTGTTTAAACTCTTTTTCATCTACCAATTTCATTGTACTTTTAGTTAGGTTGTTTTTGATTAAAAAGTTTTCATCGATTTTGCAAATAACATCTACGATAGCATTTCCTATACCTAAAATTTTCATAATTTTTATTAAGCTTTTATATTTTTAACTGGTTTCTTTCTACTGGGATAACAAGTGCTACAAATTATGCAACTTATACCATAACAATCTCTAGCTTTGCAATATTCTCTTCCATAAAAAATAATTTGAAGGTGTAGTTTGTTCCAAGATTTTTTTGGAAATAATCTTTTTAAATCTTTTTCAGTCTGTATCACATTCTTACCACTAGTTAATCCCCATCTTTGAGCTAATCGATGGATATGAGTGTCAACAGGGAAAGCTGGTTGACCAAAACCTTGGGACATAACTACACTAGCTGTTTTATGACCAACACCAGGCAATTTTTCTAAGTCTTCGAAATTTTTTGGAACGCGACTATTATGATCTGTTATCAATTGTTTTGACATTAAATATATGCTTTTTGCTTTTATTCTAAAGATGCCTATACTTTTAATTAGTGTTTCAATTTTTTTTCTCCCTAATTTAACAAAGTGTTCAGGTTTATTATATTTGGGATATATATTCTTGGTTACATTGTTTACATTCACATCAGTGCACTGCGCAGACAAAAGAACAGAAACCAGCAAAGTAAACTTACTATTATGTTTAAGAGGAATAGGTGTTGTGGGATAAATTTTATTTAGTATTTTTAAGATTAATGCAGCTCGTTGATTTTCACTCATTATTTTAAGTCTATTTAAAATTTAAAACATTTCTCATTGAGTATAAACCCGGCTTTTTATCAATTAGCCATTTAGCAGCTGTTAAAGCTCCTTCGGAGTAAAGAGTTCTGTCAAATGCTTCGTGATTTAGAGTAATTATTTCTTTACCACTAGAAAACTTAACTTCGTGTTGTCCAATCACTTCTCCTTTTCTCAATGAATTAAAATTTATTTTTTTTCCGTAGGGAAAAGATTTTTTATTTAAAAATTTTTTACCCATTAATTTGTAAAGATTCTTTTTTTTACCATCAGCTATGCCTTTTCCAAGCATTAAAGCTGTACCAGATGGGTGATCTTTTTTATGTCTATGGTGGATCTCAATAACTTTACTTAAAAAATTATTATTTAAAGATTTAGAAGCAATCTCTGTTAAATACATAAGAAGATTAATTCCTACACTCATATTTCCAGCTTTTAGAATTGTAATTGTTTTTGAATATTTTTTAATTAAATCCTCTTCTTTTTGGGTAAAACCTGTTGTTCCGATAACTACTTTTTTTTTAAGTCTAGATGCAATTTTAAGAATATTTAAAGTACATTCTGGAACAGTAAAATCTATTATTATGTCCGCTTTTTTAAAGGCTTGTTCATTGTTTAAAACAGGTTTTATGCCGTTTATTTTTTTATTAATCACCCTGTTCTCTGTAAGGGTTATTAGCTTGAATTTTCTATCCAGCTTGGAAGACTTAATGAGTTGTTGACCCATTCTCCCCATACAGCCTGTGATTGCTAAATTAATTTTTTCCATTAATTGGATCCCCAGAACTTTTTAGCTTTGTCAAAAAAGCTTTTTATCGAAGGACTTAGTTTAGAGTCTTCTAACTTTTTAAATTCTTCTAAAAGTTCTTTTTGTTTTCTAGACAATGATATAGGAACCTCAGGAATAATTCTAATATATAAGTCACCACAAGAACTTTTTCGTAAGATAGGCATACCTTTATCTTTTAACCTTAGTTGTTTACCGTACTGAGTGCCTTCTGGAATTTTAACTTTTGTTTTACTGCCGTCAATGCAAGGTACCTCTATTGTGGTTCCTAGAGCCGCATCTGTAAATGTAATAGGCAATTCAAAGAATAAATTTTCTTCAGATCTTTTAAAGAGGCTATGATTTTGAACTGAAATAAATAAATATAAATCGCCACTGCCACCACTTCTTGAACCTGCCTCGCCTTTGCCGGACAGTCTTATACGATTTCCATCATCAACACCTTTTGGAATTTTAACTGAAACATTCTCATCACTTTGTACTTTTCCATTACCTTTACATTTCGTGCATGCTTTACTAATTGTTTCTCCATAACCATTACATTGAGGACATGTCTGTTGAACTGTAAAGAAACCTTGGTTGGATCTAACTTTACCTTTGCCGCCACAATAATCACATTTTGTTGGTTTTGATCCGGGTTCCGCACCACTTCCTTTGCAGTCACTACATTTTATGGATGTTGTATATTTTATTTTTTTTTCTAAACCTTTATAAGCATTTTCAAGACTTATATTTAAATCATATCTTAAATCATTTCCTCTATTACCTGATGACCTTCCGCCTGATTCTCGAGAAGACCCTCCTGCAAAATCGCCAAAGAAATCCTCAAAAATGTCCGAAAAAGATGAAGTGTCAAATCCACCAAATCCTTGACCACCTCCACCTCCACTCTCAAAGGCAGCATGTCCAAATTGATCATAATTAGTTTTTTTTTTGTCGTCTGACAATACGCTATAAGCTTCACTTGCTTCTTTAAACTTTTCTTCAGCGGCTTTATTGCCAGGATTTTTATCAGGATGATATTTAAATGCAGTATTACGGTAAGCTTTTTTAATTTCGTCTTTAGAAGAAGATTTACTTGCTCCTAAGATATCGTAGTAGTCTCTTTTAGCCACAAAAAGTTGTTCCTTTTTTAATGTATCTTAGGCGCTTTTTTCTTTATCATCTTTTACGTCTTCAAAATCTGCATCGACGACGTTTTCTTTATCGTCTTTTTTTGCTTTTTGATCATCAGTCTTTTCAGACGTATCTTTTTGCTGACTTTTATAAACTGCCTCACCAAGTTTCATAGAAACTTGAATTAAGTCTTGAGTTTTCTTTTTGATTTCTTCAGTTTCAGTTCCTTTAAGGGAATCTTTCAAATCAGATATTCCAGTTTCTATAGCTTTCTTTTCTTCTTCCGATATTTTATCTCCATGCTCCTTTAAACTTTTTTCAGTAGAAAAAATAATACTATCAGCCTGATTTCTTGAATCTACCGTTTCTCTTTTGTTTTTATCTGATTCTTTATTAGCTTCGGCTTCTTTAACCATTGTTTGAATCTCTTCATCGGTCAAACCCCCAGAGGCTTGGATTTGAATTTTTTGCTCTTTGCCTGTTCCTTTGTCTTTTGCTGAAACACTTACAATTCCGTTGGCGTCAATATCAAATGTTACTTCAATTTGAGGTGTACCCCTTGCTGCCGGTGGAATACCAACAAGTTCAAAATTTCCTAGCATTTTATTATCAGCAGCCATCTCGCGCTCACCTTGCAAAACTCTGATTGACACTGCAGGCTGATTATCTTCAGCTGTAGAAAAAACTTGGCTTTTTTTAGTTGGAATCGTTGTATTTTTTTCAATTAATTTAGTCGAAACGCCACCCAATGTTTCAATACCTAATGATAAAGGAGTTACATCTAGCAACAAAACATCTTTCACGTCCCCTTGAAGCACACCAGCTTGTATGGCGGCACCCATAGCAACTACCTCATCAGGATTTACACTTTTATTAGGTTCTTTACCAAAAAAGTTTTTAACTGTTTCTATAACTTTTGGCATTCTCGTCATGCCCCCAACCATAACTATTTCATTTATTTCGGCGGCAGAAAAACCAGAGTCTTTCAATGCAGTTTTACAAGGAGCCAACGTTCTTTCAATTAGTTTTTCAACTAAGGCTTCTAATTTAGCTCTAGTAAATTTTAAATTAACATGTTTAGGGCCAGTTTTATCAGCTGTAATAAAAGGAAGATTTATCTCTGTTTGAGTTGCAGAAGATAATTCAATTTTTGCTTTTTCAGCAGCTTCTTTTAATCTTTGTAAAGCAAGTTTGTCCGTTCTTAGATCAATGCCGTTATCTTTTTTAAATTCACTAATTAAATAATTAACTATTTCATCGTCAA
>Ga0307986_10001726_pt1 | contig 15858 bp, 11 predicted proteins | sample EllFjometageno82_FD_203170 | JGI IMG/M metagenome (GOLD analysis project Ga0307986, IMG submission 203170) | Marine microbial communities from Ellis Fjord, Antarctic Ocean - #82 | ecosystem: Environmental > Aquatic > Marine > Unclassified | place: Southern Ocean | collected 2014-10-09
TCAATTTTTCTTCGGTCAGCCCTATTTTAAATGAACTTGTTGCATTTAGTCCCGACGAAAAAAAAGCTTATCTCGAAAAAATGATAAGCCATGGAATTCAATTTGATGGGGGGGGACTTCCCATTGAATTTCGTTCTTCTGAGAAGATATTCCAGCAAGGGCTTAAATTTCTACAAAAAAACATTAAAATATTTTCTTCTTTTAATATCCCCAGTTTTGTTACATGGATTATGCCTACGCACAAGAGCTTGACTTATCATAAAAATTTTAATCAGCACCAAAAACGATTACAGCAAGTTGCAACTGTTTTAGGCAAAGAAGGTATTCGTCTAGGATTAGAATATGTAGGGCCAAAAACACTAATGATAAGGGATAAATATTCTTTTTTACACACTATCTTCGAATTAAGAGAATTAATTAATGCTATTGATAAAGAAAATGTAGGTTACTTACTAGATAGTTTTCATACCTACTGTGCTGGGGATGATTTAGATAAAATGGATTTTCTAAAAACAAAAGATATTGTATCCGTGCAAATAAATGATGCTGTGATTGGTCGTAGTGCAGATATGCAAATAGATCAAGAACGTAAATTACCCGGTGATACAGGAATAATCGATTTAAAAAAATTTCTAAATTTCATTAGTTCAAGGGGATATAATGGAGCGATAAGTGTTGAGCCCTTTAACAAAGAGATAAATATAATGGAAACTACTGAAAAACTTAAAAGAGTCCGGGCTTCACTTTTAAAGTATGATTTTTAATAAGCCTGAATTACAGAGTTTTTTTAACAATAAAAAATAAATTCAAACTCCCTTTTTCACTCAAATTATATATTTTGAATCATCTTATTGGTTGGGTTTCATTTTTTTGATTCTTAGAAAATCATTAACTTTTGTTTAAAGTTAATGAAATGAAAAAAAGAGAATTTATAAAAAATCTTGGCTTTATTGGGCTTAGCCCACTATTCACCAATGCAACGTCATTAAATAGTTCCTCTAATGAAATAGTTTCATTTTCAAAAACAGATAGTGATGATGAATTCTGGACCAAAGTAAGAAGTCATTATGACTTAAATCCTGATTTTATTAATTTAGAAAGTGGATATTATAATATCATACCAAAACCCACACTAGAAAATCATATCAAACATATAAAGCGTGTGAATTTAGAGGGATCATTTTATATGCGTTCTAATCGTTTTAAGGATAAAAATGAGATTACATCTAAACTTTCTGAAATTGTTGGATGTAATAGTGAAAATCTAGTTATCACTAGAAATACCACGGAGTCTTTAGACCTTGTTATTAGTGGATTCAATTGGAAAAAAGGTGACCAGGCTGTTTATGCACTTCAAGATTATGGGGCTATGCAAGACATGTTTGAGCAAATTTCTGAACGTCATGGTGTTATTTTGCAAAAGATATCTGTACCTAATCATCCTAAAAACGACAAAGAAATAGTTTCCTTATACGAGTCTAAAATTAATTCATCGACGAAACTTATTTTAGTTAGCCATATGATTAATATAACCGGCCATATTTTACCCATTAAAAAAATATGTCAAATGGCACATAAATATGGAGTAAAAGTCCTTGTAGATGGCGCGCATTGCATAGGACACTTTCAGTTCAAGATTGATGATCTAGATTGTGATTATTACGGTTCTAGTTTACATAAATGGCTTGCAACGCCTCTGGGAGCAGGTCTTTTATATGTTGCAAATGAAAGTATTTCACAACTATGGCCTTTAATGGCTGATCATGAAAAAAATCCAAATAAAATTAAACGTTTGAGTCATACTGGGACCCATCCAGTGCATACGGACCTTGCCATTGTTGACGCTATTGAATATCTGAAGTGGATGAATCTTGAAAGAAAAGAAAAGAGGTTACGTTTTCTGAAAAATTATTGGCAAGATGCTCTAAAAGAAGTTCCTAATGTTGTAATTAATACACCTTTTGAAAGTTCAAGAAGCTGTGGAATTGGAAATGTAGGTATCTCTAAAATGAAGCCAGAATTACTTGCTCAAAAACTATTTAAGGAATTTAAAATTTTTACTGTAGCAATTGATTATGCAAATGTTCAAGGATGTAGGATAACTCCTAACGTTTTTACAACAATAGCCGAACTGGATTATTTTATTAAGGCAATTAGATCATTGTCGAATGCTTAATAAATAATAATTTAACAAATTAAAATAATTCCTTTTTTACATTCTTAAAATTCAAGAATAAAATCGTCAAGTTACTTTTATGCCAAAAAAAATAATTTTTACAATATTCAATATATTACTTTTTATAAATTCTTCAGCTCAAGTAAAAAATAATAAAAAATCTGATTTTGGTCCGATTTTCACTAATAATGACTCTGAAACATTACTGATGGTCAATATGCTTCAAGAGTTAAATGATTCTGGAGATCCCATAAATAACTACCATTGGAACAAAAAACTCGCAAACCTATACTATTCTCAAATTGAAACAGTTCCTAGAGATGAAAAAGTAAAATATTGGTTTAAATACTGCACACAACTGTTGTTGGCTGGTGAAAATCAAAATTGTATTAACGAGATTGAGGCTTTATTACAAAAACAAAACTTAGCATATGAAAATCTAATTAATAAAAGCAACCTTCCACTAATTGAACTTCTAGCCCTTGCTTATCTCAGGCTTGGAGAATATAATAACTGTCAAAATAATCACAATGAGTATTCATGTATTCTACCATTAAAAGATGAAGCATATCATATTGACAAAGAAGGATCTCAGAAAGCGATTGAAATTTACTCACAGATTTATAAAAAATTTCCTATTGACAAATTTAAATGGCTATTAAACCTTGCATATATGACAATTGGAGAACATCCTTTTAATGTTCCAGATAGTTATTTTATTAAATATCCAAATTGGGAAAAAGAAAAAAAAGACTTTCCAAAATTTAAAGAAATTGCCCAAAAAATTGAAGTTGCAGAAAATGGTTTGTCTGGGGGAGTCAGTCTAGAAGATCTTAATAATGATGGTTTTATTGATGTTTTTATAACATCTTATGGGATGAAGGATCAGTCTAAATTATTTATTAATACTGGATCTGGATTTAAAGATTCTACAGAGGACGCGGGTTTAGCCGGACTGGTAGGGGGTTTAAATACTGTTCATGCAGACTATAACAATGATGGTTTTACAGATTTATTTATCTTAAGGGGTGCATGGTTGGGTAAAGGTGGAAGCCATCCAAATTCACTTCTTAAAAATAATGGTGACGGAACATTTACTGATGTAACAAAGTCATCGGGGTTATTATCTTTCCATCCGACCCAGACTGCAGCATGGGCTGATGTAAATAATGATGGTCATCTAGATCTTTTTATTGGGAATGAATCGAGATCCAATGAATCACATTTTTGTGAATTATATATAAATCAAAAAAACGGAAAGTTTTTAGAAAAATCTTCAGAATACAATCTTTCATCTATTAAAGGCTTTGTTAAAGGTGTTGTATTTGGAGATATTAATAACGATCAATGGCCTGATTTATACCTCTCTGTAATGGGAGGCGTAAATTTATTGTTTAGAAATGATTTTGGGATTTTTAAAAATATTTCTAAAAGCGCAGGAGTGGAAGACCCAAAATATAGTTTTACAAGTTGGTTTTGGGATGTCAATAATGATGGTTTCAATGATATTTTTGTCAGTGCTTACGATGAATCTAATTTAAAAAACCTTTCTGGAGATTTTGTTAAAGAGCTGCAAGGAGATCAGGTTATATCTGAAAAGTCAAAATTATTTATAAATAATGGAGACGAAACATTTAGAGAGGAATCAAAATCGTATAATATAGATATTAGTATGTATGCTATGGGAGCTAATTTCGGTGATTTAGATAATGACGGTTGGCTTGATTTTTATATTGGTACTGGTTCTCCTGAATTTAGTTCTGTTATTCCAAATAGAATGTTTAGAAGTATTTATGGAAATCAATTTGAAGAAGTCACATCGGCAGGTGGATTTGGTCATATCCAAAAGGGTCACGGGGTTGGATTTGGAGATTTAGATAATGATGGAGATCAAGATATCTATGCCGTACTAGGTGGTGCATATGAGGGTGATGAATATCCAAATATTTGCTTTGAAAACCCAATATCATCTAACAATTGGATAGTAATAGATTTAAAGGGCATTGATTCTACCAGGAGTTTGATAAAATATTCACCCAAGTATATCCAAAGTTTTATAAAATTTTAAAAGAAAAACACAACCTATCTCAGACTTGTTGCATATATAAAAATGAATCAGAATATTAATGAAATAGCTACTCTTAACGGAGTTTCATTAAGAACCGTTGAAACACAGCGTTACAGATTATCAAAAATATTAAATCTAAATGATGACCAGGACTTAAACTCTTATATAAATAATATATAGTTTTATCACATAAAATTTTCATATTGTATTATTATTAAATTTATTAATCCAATTGTATATTCATTTGAATAATTAACCATTTGTTGTAAATCAATATCACGCTAAGTATTTTTCATATTTTTAAACTGAATTTATTAATAATGCAAAAACATAAAGATTGGTGTGTTTACATAGTTGAGTGTTTCGATAAAACTTTGTACACTGGAATTACAACAGATCCAGAAAGAAGAATCATTGAACATAACGATTCTAATAAAGGGGCTAAATATACTAGAAATCGAAGACCAGTGAATTTAGTTTATTTAGAAAAAAATCATGATAAATCAACCGCATCTAAACGTGAAATTTTCATTAAAAAATTATCTAGAGAAGATAAATTAAAACTAATAGGTGACAGAATACCTAAAGTGATGTAATGGTTGTCTTTTTATGAATTCGAATTTAGTACAAACATTTAATTTATTGTACTTTTAAAAAACCTATTAAAACTCACTTATGTATTTACAATTATTCAATTTTTTTTTAGCAATAATATTTTCTTTCATAGGGACAACTATTCCAAGTAATTTTGATGAAATTCAAGATTTTCAAGGCAAGGCGTATTACTTTTCTAAATCTACTATGGATTTAGGATCATGGGGAGCAAGAATGAGTGAAGTTCAAAAAAAAGATATTAAAAATCGACTAAAGAATAGACTAGAAAAAACCTACGTTCTAACCTTTGATAAAGATGAGTCCATATTTAAAGAAGAAGAAAAAGTAGATGCAATTTCTGGAGCCACTGATTCATGGGGAAGTAATTTTGCAAGAGGTAAACAGTATAAAAATGTAAGTAGTAATCAATTAATCCAGGCACAGGAGTTTTATGGAAAGCGGTTCTTAGTGAAAGATGAATTACAAAAAATTGAATGGAAAATGGGTTCAGAATCCAAACAAATTGGACAATATTTGTGCTTTAAAGCAACGGCAGTTATTCCTTCTGATGAATTAACCTGGTATGATTTTTCTTGGAATGATTTATCTTCTGATGAAGAGGATAAAGACATTGAATTAACTTCAGTTGAAGCTTGGTATACACTTCAAATTCCATTAAATCATGGCCCAGCTGAATATTGGGGTCTTCCTGGACTTATTTTAGAAGTTAGTGCAGGTAATACAACCATGCTTTGCTCTCAAGTGATTATAAATCCTAAAGAAAAAATCGAAATTAAATCTCCCAATAAAGGAAAAGAGATTAATAAAATAAATTACAGTGAAACAGTTCAGAGTAAAATGCTTGAAATGAGAAATAACCGAGGTAGAAGAAGAGGTTAAATCTAATTTCACTAGTTAATGCTCACCGACTTTCTACTTTTAAAAAAAGCAAATGTAATTTTAGCACTTAATAAAGTTAAAATTATAGCCTCTGGGAATCATCAAAAATTGTTAATTTCAAATAAACAGTATAAAAAAATGTGTGCAAATTCAGCGTATGGATTAAACTTTTTTTGTTAATTCTTGTCAAAGTATTGAAATAATAATTAAAAGTGAGGATTCATCAATCATTATTTATTAACTCCTTCTAGGTTTTATTTTTAAATATCTAACCCCAATTATGATTAAAAATATTTTCATATTCTTTTTATTTTTGAGCTTTACTTCCTATGGACAAGTTAAACTAGAAGGTATTGTTAAGGATAGCTTAAAAGTCCCATTAGAATCTGCTAGTTTAGTAGCAATTGATCAAAAAACAAATAATTTAGAATCTTACGTTCTTACCGATATTAACGGTAAATATAAGTTGAACCTTAAAAATAATAGTAACTATAAAATACAGGTTAGCTACATAGGTTTACGAACCATTAATGAAACCCTGGACACTAAAGAAGCTGATATTTTAAAAGATTTTGTATTAAGGTCTGATATAGCCTTGGATGAAGTAATTGTCAAAATGCCAATAGTGGTAAGAGGCGATACTTTGATTTATGATGCCGATTCATTTAAAAATGGCTCTGAAAGAAAACTAGAGGATATAATTGATAAGCTACCGGGTGTTGAAATTAATGAAAGTGGTCAAATTGAAGTTGAGGGCAAAGTTGTCAATAAATTAATGGTCAATGGTAAAGACTTTTTTGACGGTGACACCAAAATTGGCACCAAAAATATCCCGTCAAGTGCTGTTGATAAAATTCAAGTGTTACGAAATTATGCTGAAGTTGGTCAGCTGAGTGGTGTTAGAAACAACCAAAATAATTTTGCTATAAATATTAAATTAAAACAGGGTAAGGAAAGTTTTTGGTTTGGAAATGTTACTGCAGGTGCTGGAGATTCTCCAGATGAAAAACTGTATTTAGTTCAACCAAAATTATTTTATTATAACCCCAAATACAGCATTAATTTTATAAGTGATCTCAATAATATTGGCGAAGTAGCTTTATCAAGAAGAGATATTAGAGGCTTTGGAGGTGGATTTAATGCTCCAAGCAGACAAAGTGGAACGAGTATAAATCTTGGAGATAACAGCTTGAATTTTTTAACAAACCAACGTAATGCTCTAAAAATAGAGAACAAGCTTGCCACGATGAATTTTAGTTATTCCCCCAACAAATCACTGGATTTAAGTGGTTTTTTGATTTATAACAATAGTCGAATTCTTTCCAATGAATTTAACCGTATTCAATATACCAATCCAGATTTAGGCATTCCAGATGAGGCAACAGAACAATCAAATACTGAACTCTCAAATCAAGGACTTCTTAAGTTGAGTGCCTCATACAAGCCTAATGGGATGAATCAAGTAGATTATGATATTTTAGCTAGGATTTCAAATGATTCTCAAACAAAAAACAACTTTTCTTCTATTCTTGGAAATACAGATCAACTCGATGAAGTAACTCCTTTTAGTATAAATCAAAACCTTAGTTATTATTATACCCTTGATGAGAATAATATTTTTGCTTTTGCAGCCCAAAATTTAATTAAAAATGAAAATCCTTTCTATAATGCAGTACTAGAAAATAATTCAGATGAACTGGATCCTTTTGATTCAACGGCATCAGCACTAGGATTGGATACTTCACGAGAAAATTATAATCTAAGCCAAAACAAAAAAATCCTATCCAATCAGTTAGATTCTAAGCTTGATTATTACCATATTATTAATCCCAAAAGTAATATAAATTTAACTCTGGGTACTCTTTTGAGTCGTCAGGAATTCAACTCAAATATTTTTCAATTTCTGACAAATGGATCTGATTTACAGCCAATTCCTTTATTTAATAATGGATTAGCGAAAAATGATATAGAATACACTTTTACAGACGTATACCTTGGTGCGCATTATCGATTTAAGACTGGTATTTTTACCTTTACACCAGGTTTTTCTGTTCATGCTTACGGAAATAAAAACATTCAATTTGGCGAAACTGTTTCAGATAAATTTTTAAAAGTATTGCCTGATTTTGAAACTAGAATCCAATTAAAGAAAGGAGAGTCACTGACTTTTAATTATAACATGCGTAATCAATTTACAGATGTAACACGATTGGCACGAGGCCTAGTTTTTAATGATTATAATAGCTTACAATATGGAGAACCTGATCTACAAAATGCATTATCACACAATCTGAGTTTACTCTACAGCAGTTTTAATCTTTTTAATTATACCAATGTTTTTGCAAGAGCTTCTTATTCTAATAACATTGATCAAATTAGAGGGTTAACAAATTTTGAAAATGTAATACGTACAAGCACTTTTTTTAATTCAAATTTTGCTGACGAAAACTTTAATATTTTTGGACGTATTCAAAGAACATTTGGAAAAGTAAGAGCCAGTTTAAACACTAATTTTAATTACAGTAAAATCAATCAATTTATTCAAGATAGACAATCGTTAAACGAAAGGTTTACCCAAACATTTACTCCGGGTATAAGAACGAATTTTAAGGTTGCTCCCAACATTAGTCTTCGATACCGGTATAGTGTAACAAACAATATTCAGGGTAGTAGAGAAACTAAATTTATTACTAAGGTTCCTTCTTTAGAGTTTGATGCGTTTATAGTTGAAAAATTTACTTTTAAAACTAATTATAGTTTAACTACGCAAGATCAAGTAGATGGAGAATCTGAGTCCTTTCAAATTTGGGAGGCAACACTTTCTTATAGAAAAAATAAAGACGCTAAATGGGAATATGAGTTTAAGGGTACTAACTTATTGAATGTAAATTCTCAAGTAAGAAACAATGCAAATAATATATCTGTTTTTAATTCTGTAACATTTATTCAGCCAAGATTCTTAACTTTTAGAGTTGTATATCAGCTTTAAAGATCATTTTTATATGACAAATTCATCTTTTTTTAATCATAAAAAAAATTAAGTGAATAGTTGGATTGTATGTAGGAAGTGTAATGGTCAAGGAAAAATTAGCAGGAAACTTTCTAAAGTTAGTAAGCAGAATTTCCAAAAGGACGTACTTCAATTTAATAAAAATAGCGATGGAGAGAATACTACTACTATTTTAAAGCGACATCTATATGCATGTAAAACTTGTAAGGGCTCAGGACTTATTATTTCTGAAGTCCCTCCCTCAGCTAATAAAAATCTATATCCTAACCTTGCTATTATTGGTGGTGGAATTGCTGGAGTAGCTCTGGCAGTAGCTTGTTTACACCGGAGTATTCCTTTCACTCTTTACGAACGTGATACTAATTTTGAGGCTCGCTCTCAGGGATATGGACTTACATTACAACAAGCGAGAAAATCTATTAAGGGTTTTGGACTTTTTAAATTAGATCAGGGTGTGGTTTCATCAAGACATGTCGTACACACAACGGATGGGAAAGTAATTGGTGAATGGGGTATGAGGAAGTGGATGCCAGTAAAGGAAGTTTCTGCTTTAAAGCCTTCAAATATTCATATTGCGCGCCAATCTTTGCGCTTAGAATTACTTAACCAACTTGGTGGATCTAATTTTGTGAAATGGGACCATAAGCTCGTAGCACTTCAAAACGACACCATTAAAGGGGTTAAGTTACGTTTTAAAGTAAATGGTAATGCTATAGAAACTAGTGCAGATTTAGTTGTGGGGGCAGATGGAATTCGAAGTACTGTTCGAAAGCTGATGCCTTTAAAGGATAATGATTCTTTACATTATTTGGGATGTATTGTGATATTAGGAATTTGTCCTTTGAAAAAACTTAAAGATCTAGAAAGCCCTTTGCTAGATTCAGCGACAGTATTTCAAACTGCAAATGGCAAAGAACGTATTTATATGATGCCCTATACGACAGACTCAGTTATGTGGCAACTTAGCTTTCCTTTATCAGAAACTGAGGCTAAGACCTTAAGTAACAAAGGGCCTAAAGAATTAAAAAATGAGGCAAGTAGAAGAACCCAATGGCACAACCCGATCCCTCAAATTTTAAAAGCGACATCAGAAGCTAATATTTCAGGATATCCAGTATACGATCGAGAAATATTAAAATCAGACGTTATGGGAAGCCTAGGAGAAGTTTCCTTAATTGGAGATGCAGCTCACCCTATGAGCCCATTTAAGGGTCAAGGTGCAAATCAAGCTTTATTAGATGCACTCGCACTGGCCCGAGGAATCTCACGTGGGTGCCAACCTTCTTCTGAGTGGAGAGAAGTTGGAATCAGGAAAAGTGTTTTAACTGAATTTGAAGCAGAAATGATTCATCGAACTACTCCCAAAGTAAAAGATTCTGCAGCAGCAGCAAAGTTTTTACATTCTAAGCAAATATTAAAGGTTCAGAACAGGCCCAGAGGCTGCCTTTTTATGATTTAACTGCATATTGAATTAATAATTCTAACGAAGCATAGTCTAGTGTTTTTTCATGGGTTGCTTCTAAAAAAATAGGTGGAGCTTTTCCTTCTTTTTCAGCTTGTAGCCAACGTGAAATACATAAACACCAGGTGTCTCCAGGTTTTAATCCTGGAAATTGCCATTGTGTAATTGGAGTAATTAGGTCATTGCCTTTCGCTGCAGAAAAGTCTAAAAACTCCTGCGTAACTTTCGCACATACTGTATGCGTTCCTGTATCTTCTGAAATAGTCCTACAGAAACCATCTCTAAAGTAACCCGTAATCGGATCAGTGCAGCATGAAATAAGAGGAGTCCCAAAAATATTTTTTTCCATAGATTAAAAATATTAAAAAGGAATATAAAGACGCCCAATTTTGATAAAAAATACTTTGTTGAATAATCTTAATTTAATTAATGAAAATCATTTATTTGACTCTTATCAATGTAAGCACAATAATTTCTGTATATTACTGATTATGGAAAATTCAGCAGAGCTAAAATGTAAGTGTGATTGTGCGCCGTGTAAGGCCGATATGTGTTACAGATGTACTTGTAAGCCTTGTGATTGCGAAAACTGTGATTGTGATTAATTTTTGCTACTAAAAAACGCAGTGATTTTATCAAACGAAATTTCACTGAAATTTGTGATGATTAGATCTGCGCCATCATAAGATTGATTTTTTGAATGAACACTATTGTATCCTACACAATAAATACCAGCTGCTTTTGCCGCAGTAATACCATTTGTAGAGTCTTCAATTACGATACATTCTGAAGGTAAGAAACCAGAAGCTTTAGCAGCATTTTTAAAAATTTCAGGATGAGGTTTTGATGCTTTAAGATCGGCACCACTATGTTTTGAAATAAAATAAGAGTCTAAATCGAATCGTTTAAAAATTCGATTGATATTTACCATGGAAGCAGAGGAGGCCAGCACAAGGGTGAGCGCTTTTTCATGATATTCTTGTATTAATTCTAAAACACCGTCTAAAAGCTTAAAGGAAGTGTCTTGATCAAATAATTGACTAAAATATTTACGCTTGCAAGCAACTAATATTTCAGGAGAAATTTTCAAATTAAATGAAGAACAAATATATTCACAAATTGGAAGAGTAGCTTTCCCGGTGAATGAAGCATAAAGTTCTGGTGAAACCTCAATATCAAACTCATTAAACGTTTTTTGGTAAGCCGCATGATGAATGGGTTCACTATCAACAATTACCCCATCCATATCAAATATTATTGCTTTGAGCATTTGTTATTATTTTAAAATAAATGTTTTTTAATAAGATCTTCTCAAATATAGTTCATACTTGATTTTTATGTTTTTAATAATTAAAAATAACTAAATTTACGTTAGACAATATTTTTTTATGTTTTTAATTTTAATTCAATTTATTTTATATTTTTCTTCGCCTATTCAAGAGAATTGGTCTCTTTATTATGAGAATGAGCAAGTAAAAATTCAATATACTTCATCTATTTGTGGAAGTAAAAAGCATGATTTAAGTTTTGAATATTATTTAATTCAAGTTAAAAACAAAACCGAAGAAACTTTGGTTGTTAATTTTTATTTGGAAAAAGACAAAACTGAAGAAAATAAAATAGCTTTTGTCCTAAATCCATTAGAAGTTAAAAGAGGAAGCTGTGACTACCAACCCAATCAATTAAGACTTTTTAAAAGTGAAAATTCAACTAAAAAGATAGTCGCGTCAAAAAAATTTAATTTAAATAATATAAACATAATTGAAGTATACTAATGCAATATTTTTTCTGTTAATATTTAATCAACTTAATGGACAGCTAGTTGATTTTACCTCATCATTTTCATCAGCAACTTGTAGTGGGACTACTCTAGAGTTTGAAGCTACTTTTACCCCTAATGAAATCAGTGTTACTCAATTCGATTTTAACGATAGTGATGGTAAACTTCCTTCTGGTTGGGATTCTTCTCCTTTTAGCGTGGGTGCTTATTGTAATTCCCCCAGTGGAGACACCAATGATAATTCAGATTATTTTTGGGCTTTAGAAACAGAGAAAACCGGAGAGTATAGAGGAAAGCGTTTTGTAGAAACTTCTGCAGTTGATGTTTCCCAAGGGGGAAGTATAGAATTTTTTATAAGATATGGATCTGATAACCCTGGAATAGGAGATGGTATCCGGCCACAAAGAAATGGTTGTGAAGATCCTGATGCATCAAATGAAGAAGTCTATTTGCAATATAAGGTTGATGGTGGAAATTGGGAAACATTTTATGATGATTGGGATACTGATTCTTTCAAGAGTGCTGCCTGGTATAATTGGCATTATAATGATATAGAAATTCCCACTTTAGCTAAGTCAATTTCAACACAATTTAGATGGTATCAACCTTCTAACTCCTCAGACGTTTATGATAACTGGGGACTTGATAATATCATAGTTAACGCAATACCTCCACCTTCAGCTTCATGGGAGGCAAATTTTGGATATAATGTTAATTCTGTAAATTATTCTATCGCTTCAAATACTGTTTCGTTCACAAAATTATTTCCTGTTAGTAATCAAGATAATTCTTATCTAGTTACAGTTTCTACAACACTTTCCAATGGTCTAACCTTGAGTGTTTCTAAAACAGTACTAGTCACTGCAAGTGACTCTTCTGAGCCAGACGTAATACCCCCTCCGAATCTTACAGTCGATACAGATCTTGGAATTTGCACTGCTACCCTTGTTTCTGCAGGAACAGTAACTGCAACGGATAATTGTGCTATTATTTCAATAGAAAATGATAACCCAAGTTTAGTATTTATACTAGGTGAAAATATTTTGACCTGGATTGTCACAGATTCTGCAAGTAATACTACTACTGTAACACAAACAATAACAGTTATAGATAACCAACCCCCTATACTTACAATCCCAAATGACATTATCGCAGGCAATTGTTCTGTCACTATTGGTGTGGCTTCAGCTACTGACAACTGTGACTTGGCTTTAACCCCATCAAACAATGCACCAGTAGTATTTCCTCTAGGAATTACAGCAGTTACATGGCAAGTAACAGATGCCAATGGTAACACAGCCTCTGCAACTCAGCTGGTCACGGTTTCTGATACTACTGCCCCCACTATAACAGCTCCCTCTAACATCAACGCCTCATCAGATAGTGATTCGTGTGAAGCCACAACAATTGTCTTAGTAGACCCCATTACAAGTGATAATTGTACCGTAGCTAGTATAACTAATAATGCTCCCGCAAGTTTCCCAACTGGAGTAACTACCATTACATGGACCGTTCTAGATACGGCAGGAAATTCAACCAGTGTTACTCAAACTGTAATTGTAAGTGATTCTTCACCTCCAGATTTAACAGCTCCTCCTGATATTGTTTCTGATTCATGTGTCATATTGCTCGGGACACCAACGATCACTGATAACTGTTCATTCACTTACAGCAATGATGCACCTGATAGCTTTTCTTCAGGGATTACAAGAGTAACTTGGACAGCTAGTGACACTTTTGGAAATACAGTTACTGCTACTCAGTTAATTTCTTTTTCTGACAACACAACTCCTACCATTTCTATCCAGGATCAAGATCTTGTAATTAATGCAGATGCAGGTTCTTGTTTTGCATCAGGAATAGATTTAGGCTCTGTAGTGACCAATGATGATTGTGGAATAGCCTCTGTTTCAAATAATGCCCCTCTCCAATTTCCCATTGGAACTACATATGTAGTCCATACCGTTAAAGATGTTTTTGGAAATTCAAAATCTGTTACACAAAGTGTAACCGTAGTAGACGTTCAGGCCCCAATTATTTTAGTTAATGACTTAGTTCTTTCTTTAAACAGTAATGGTGAAATAGTAATTCCTTTTGAACTAATTGATAATGGTAGTTATGATAATTGTGTAATTTCAACTTATAACATTGTCTCTGCAAATTCAGATAATATATTTACTCAAGAGACGGAAATTCCAGATGACATAGGAGAATTACAGAATAGCGATTTGACTTGTGAAATGATTTCACTGAACGGACTTGCCATCGCTGAAAGTGGTAATGTAATTTTGCCATCTACTAAATATGGTAATATTATATCTTTTTATGCTGATTATCAAGATTATGATTCTCGGAATAATAATTTTGATGTTGTTGATATTGAAATAGAAAGAACAATAATATTTAGAATAGGTATTCCTTCTAGTTTTGCAAATTCTTCAGAAGAATTTATCGAATGTAAAGCAACAGCCTTTCAACCCCCGTTTGTTAATACAGGTAAATCATCGTCTGTAACTGGAATATCAAACACGAAAGTAAAATCCTTTAAAAGCAAAAAAATAGTATTGAGCTGTGAAAATTTAGGACCACAACAGATTGTTTATTCTATTACGGATAGTTCTGGAAATACAGCTTCTACTACTGTAAATATTACAATAACTGATGATTTACAGGTATGTAACGTTCCTCCTATTTCTGGAGGTTCCGGTGGATCTGGAGGAGATTCTACTCTTGACACTGACAATGATGGAGTTGTAGATACTTTAGATGCTTTTCCAAATGATCCTTCTGAATGGACAGATACGGACTCTGATGGAATTGGAAATAATTTGGACACTGATGATGATGGAGATGGTTATTTAGATACGACAGAAGTATTGGCAGGTAGTGATCCGCTTGATAGTATAAGCATTCCTCTTGATACCGATAGTGATGGAATAATTAATTTACTAGATGATGATGACGACAACGACGGATTTACAGATATAATTGAAAATGAAGTAGGTACAGACTCACTTGACATTTCAAACTTTCCTTTAGATACTGACAGTGACCTTGAGCTTGATTTTTATGATTTAGATGATGATAATGATGGACAATCTGATTTGATCGAAATACAATGTGGCTCTGATCCGCTTAACAATTTATCGAGAGCTTTAGATACAGATTTTGATGGCATTCCCAATTGTTTGGATGTAGATGACGATAATGATGGCTTCGAGGATCAAATAGAGATTAATGAAGGAACCGATCCACTAAATGTTAATGAATACCCAAGTTTAGATGGTGATGGTGATGGCGTTCCTTATTCATTAGGGTCATCACAAATTTTTAATGATAATTGTCCTGAAATTTCAAATCCAGATCAGCTAGATACAGATGACGATCTAGTAGGTGATGCATGTGATAACTGTATTGAAAATGAAAATCCTGAACAAGAAGATTATGACCAAGATACTTTTGGGGATCTATGTGATCTAGATGATGATAATGACGGGCAAACTGATGAAGACGAGATTGCTTGTGGGTCGGATCCGAAAGATGAGACATCACTTAGTCCTGATACAGATGGCGATGGTATTTTGGATTGTTTAGATTTGGATAATGACAATGATGGAATAGAGGATTCTATAGATCCTAATCCAGGTAGTTTTGATGATTTTTTGATCAACGAGTTTGTTTCAGATAATGGTGATGGAATTAATGACACATGGAAAGTTATTAAAATTGACACTTATCCAAACAATCAAGTTTTCATATACACAAGAACTGGCGCATTGATTTATTCTTCAAAACGTTATCAAAATAATTGGCCTTCTGGAAATCAAAAAAATGAAATTCCATCAGGGAGTTATTTCTATAAAATAGA
>Ga0307986_10001727_pt1 | contig 15852 bp, 13 predicted proteins | sample EllFjometageno82_FD_203170 | JGI IMG/M metagenome (GOLD analysis project Ga0307986, IMG submission 203170) | Marine microbial communities from Ellis Fjord, Antarctic Ocean - #82 | ecosystem: Environmental > Aquatic > Marine > Unclassified | place: Southern Ocean | collected 2014-10-09
TTCAGGTTGTGGACGCTAGAGGGATAAAAAGATTCGAAGGTACTGAGCCAGAACCACGTCCTGGTTTAAGAAGTGGTTCTATTAAAAATTCAAAAAATTTGCCGTTTATTGAATGTATTAATAAATTAGATCATACATTTAAAGATAAAGATGAATTGATAAAAATTTTTGAATATGTTGGTATTAAACGTGATAGACAACAAGTGTTTACCTGCGGGTCTGGTGTTACTGCGTGCATTTTAGCTATGGCTAATAAAATTATAAGTGATAAAAACCCAATTATATACGATGGATCTTGGTCAGAATATGGGCTTAAGTAAAAATGAAAACTGCGAGTAAAATTAAAACATTATTAATAATTATTTTTATTGTTATTTTTTCTATAATTGCAGCTAGACATTTTGTTGGTTTACATTTTAAAAAAAAATTTAGTGTTAGACCTCCGCCTGGAGTAATCGTTAAAACAATAGAAAAATCTATATTTTATAAGAGCATAGAAACTTTTGGCACTGCAATAGCTCAAAATTCAAAAACTTACAGGATAAAAAAGGAAGAAATTAGAGAAAAACTTAATATTGAAGGCAGATTTGTCAAAGTAGGAGATATTATAGCTACGTTAAAAAATGACGAACAAGTAATCGCTGAGATTGAAGGGAGACTTGGTAAAAGAGAAATAGCCCAGGGTGTACTGGGTACTGATAGTTTAATTATTACATTAGATGATCTTAAAAAAATTGTTATAGACATTAAAATACCCGAAAATTTTGTTGGTATTTTAAAGCCTGGGCTTAAGGCAGAAATATCTTCAACAGCATTTGATAAAAAATTTAATGGTAATATAGGATCAGTCAGTTCACGTGTAGATCCATCCACGCGTTCAATTTTAGCAAGAGTAATAGTCAACAACTCAAAATTTGAAATCATACCTGGGCAATTATTGACCGTAAAAATTATCTATGATGAAATTCAACAGATTGGCGTACCAGAAAGTTCAGTTACGATACAGGGTAAAACTGCTTTTGTATATGTTGTTAATGGAGAAACTGTAACTAAAACAAACATACAAATTGGAAAAAGAAATTTTGGAAAAGTATCTGTTTTAGACGGTGTGTCTGAAGGAGATCAAATTGTTGTTGAGGGTGTCTCGAAAATTAGAGATAAAAGTAAAATAAAAATAATTAAACAAAAAAAAAGATAATGTTTTTAACAGATTTATCTATTAAGAGACCCGTTGTTGCCTCAGTAATGAGCATAGTTTTAGTTATTTTTGGAATAATAACTTTTCAAGAAATTCCAACAGATGAATTACCCGATGTCCAACCTCCTGTTGTAACTATTCAAACAGATTATAAAGGTGCTTCGGCTGAAATAATAGATACTCAAATTACTCAAAAAATAGAAGACTTTGTAGGAGGAACTCCTGGGTTAGAGACAATAGATTCTTTTAGTGAAGATGAAAGTTCAAGAATTACGCTAACATTTGAAACTGGTTTAGATCTTGATAATGTAACTAATGACGTTCGTAGTTCTGTTGCGCGCGTAGTAGATAATCTACCTGAAGGCGCAAAAGCACCAGAAATATTTAAACAAAGTGCAGGCATGAGAACAACAATGTGGTTATCATTTAGCTCGGAGGCGATGACAGATCTTGAATTAACAGATTATGCAGACCGTTTTTTAACTGATACATTTTCAACGGTCCCTGGAGTTGGAAGAGTTAGGCTAGGTGGTGAAAGAGAAACTTCTCTTAGAGTGTGGCTAGATCCAATAGCACTTGCAGCTAGAGATTTAACAACTCAAGAAGTAGAGCAAGCTCTTAGAAAAGAAAATGTTGAGTTTCCAGCTGGCAGAATAGAGTCAAAAGATATAGATTTAACAATAAAGTTAGATAAAGCCTACCAAAACCTTGAAAATTATAAAAAATTACCACTTAAAAGAGCAAAAGATGGAACTGTTATAACGTTGGAAGATGTCGCCAGAGTGGAGGTAGGCGCGGCGTCAACCAGAACAGTTTTTAAAGGAGATGGTAAACAAGTAGTAGGGATTGGCATTTATCAACAGTCAGATGCAAATACCATAGATGTGGCTAATGGAATAAAAAATAAGATTAAAGAAATAGAACGGTCGTTGCCAGAAGGCACGAGTCTTGAAGTTTCATTTGACCGTAGCAGATATATAAAAGCCGCTATCTCAGAAGTATACAAAACTCTATTTGTTGCTTTAATTTTAGTTACCATAATAATTTATTTATTTTTAGGAAACATTAGAGCACTAATTATACCAGTTGTAGCATTACCTGTTTCTTTGATTTCTACTTTTCTGGCAATCTATATTTTTGATTTTTCTATTAATTTGTTTACACTAATGGCTTTGGTTCTGGCGATAGGAATCGTAGTAGATGATGCGATAGTAATGTTGGAAAATATTGTTAGAAGAATTGAGCTAGGCGAAAGTCCACTAGTTGCTGCTTACAAAGGTGCTAAACAAGTTTCATTTGCAATTATAGCAACTACAGTAGTTTTAGTAGCTGTGTTTGTTCCTTTAGTTTTTATTAAAGGCATTACAGGAGTTCTTTTTACCCAGACAGCAATAACCTTAGCCTCTGCCGTTATCATATCTAGTTTTGTTGCACTCTCTCTTAGCCCTATGTTGGCCAGTAAATTCTTAAAAAAAAATATGGAAAAATCTAAAACTGTGACTAGATTTGAAAAATTTCTAAAAAATATTACTATAGCCTATAAGCAATCTTTAATTTTATGGATTAAAAAAAAAAAAATAATCTTTTCTTTTTTAGGTATAACGTTAGCATTAACTATATTTTTATTTAATTTTACACCTAAAGAATTAATTGCACCTGAAGATAGAGGAGCTTTTTTTGTAATTATAAAAGCGCCTCAGGGTTCTGGGTTTAATTTCACAAAATCTAAAGCAGAAGAAATTGAAGCAATGTTACTGCCTGAATTAGGTAAAGGCGAATATAGAAAATTGATTATGAGAGTTCCAGGTTTTGGCAAATCATCAAAACAAGTTAATAGTGGTTTTATTATTGTCCTTCTAGAAGATTGGTCAAAGAGAAAACGACATGGTGTAAAAATATTAAGAGAATCTTTTGCCAAAATAGGCCGTGTGCCTGGTGTCCTTGCATTTTCTGTTATGCCTCAAGGTATTAGAACAGGTGGAGTTGAAAGTCCCGTTCAATTTGTAGTGCTTGCAAATACCTATGAACAGTTAATAGAATGGAAAAAAATAATCAAAAGAGAGGCAAGGAAAAACCCTGGGTTATCTTCAATTCAAGATGATTTTGACCTTAATAAACCGCAACTAAATGTTCAAATTAATCAGAAAAAAGCTGCAGATTTAGGTGTTTCTACAGAAGATATAGGGAGAACAATAGAAACTATTTTTGGCTCCAAAACAGTTACAAAATTTACCCAAGATGGAAAAGAATATTCTATTATTCTACAAGGGGACATTAAAGATAGGCAGGAGCCAGGAAGTATAAGTAAAGTATTTGTAAGGTCAAAAAATAATGGAAAATTAATATCAGTTTCTAATTTAGTTGAGTATAGCGAAGAGGGGCAGTCACCATTCTTAGCAAGATACAATAGACAAAAAGCTGTGACTATCTCTGCAAGATTAGTTGGTGACTATTCCTTGGACGAAGCACTGAAATTTTTAGTGAGTGTTGTAGAAAAAAATACACCACAAGCTAAAATTGCTTACAAAGGTGAGAGTGAAGAATATAAAAAAACAAATAATGAACTTTATGTAATTTTTGCTCTAGCTTTGATAACTGCTTATTTAGCTATGTGTGCTCAATTTGAAAGCTGGAGACATCCTCTCACAATTATGCTTACTGTGCCTCTAGCAATACTTGGTGGTCTATTGGGACTACTGGTTGTTGGTTCTTCCTTAAATGTCTATAGCCAAATTGCCCTGATTATTTTAATTGGTTTAGCAGCAAAAAATGGAATTTTAATTGTAGAATTTACTAATCAATTAAGAAAGGAGGGGAAAAAATTAGAAGAGGCGATAGTTGAAGCTTCAACGATTAGACTTAGACCAATACTGATGACAAGCCTCTCTACTATCTTTGGGGTTATCCCATTAATAGTCGGCTCTGGTCCAGGCGCTGCAAGTAGATTAACCGTTGGCATAACTATCTTTGGTGGAATGTTATTTTCAACTTTTTTCACACTTTATGTGATTCCAACTATTTATTCTATAATTGGTAAAAATGAGAAGAATATTGATGCTGTTGAAGTTGAGCTAAATAAACAACTTAAAAAATAAAATACTTATTTTTATTTAAGTTTTTCTGACAGAGGGTTAATTGTTTTTTATATTTGTTCGCTAAATCTTTAACTGACTTAGCATAAATAATTGCTTTTTTATCTTTCCTATAATTTTTATAATCACCCCATCCTTTATAATAAGCGAGGTATTGTCTATAAGCATCTTTCTTGGATATTTTTAATATTTTAGAAGTTTTATTGATATACCACCCAATAAAATCAACCGAATCTTTAAACCTTGCACGTGTAGCTAATTTGTTGTTAGTTTCTTTTTTGTATTGCTCCCAAGTCCCAACTACTGCTTGAGAATAACCAAAAGAACTAGATGGTCTTTTAAACGGTATTACTTTAAATAATTTTTTTCTTGGTGGTTTAGCTAGCCAGTTAAAATCACTTTCTTTTTTTATAAACGCAAGTTGCAGATGAATAGGAGCACCCCATTTTTCATAAGATGTTTTGGAATGTTTATACCAGAGATATCTTTCTTCGAAGATGGCACAACTATTTTTAGTATTTTGAGGTATTGACGAACAAGATGCAAAAATAAAAAAAATTATTAGATAAAAATGAAAACTTTTAAAATGAATCATTCCTTGTTTATATAAGAATTTATTTCAGTTTTCGCCATTTTTCTGGTTTTAAAAACACACCAGACCACAAACCAAATTTATTTATTTTTGCGAACTCTTCGTCTAAAATATAGTCTTTTGAATATCGTTTGTATGCAATTGCATAACCATTTCTAACCATCCATTTGTTTAGGTTTTCCTTCTCTACAAAACAAACTCCAATAAATCTATTGTATCTATCTTTTTTTTTTTGAGTGAGACATCTAACTGCATTTTTATTGATCTTATTAATTAATGCATCTGTTGCAACTGTACCACAATTGTATTCTTTTTCACTCTTGGTGCATTTTTGATTTTTTTCTGGAGCATCAATACCATGTAATCTTATTTTATTATTTAAAATTTTTATAGTATCACCATCAGTGATAACTGGAATACCATAAATTTCACCAGAAATTAATTTTGTATTTAAGTTTAAGTTTAATAAAATAATTGTAACTATAATTATTTTTTTCATTAAGCAAATTTTTTTTTTAATTTAAATAAAAAAAACACACCTACAACACCTGCTATATTAGCTAGCAGATCATTTAATTCAAAAGCTCTATTTGGAATTATAAAATGAATTAGTTCCAAAAAAATAGATAAAAATATAAAAAAAGATACTCCTATATAAAAATTTTTTTTTTTAAAATAAGTCAGAAGCCCTCCAGTTGTAATATAGCTGAAAGCTAAAATGTGATTAATGGAATATCCTCCTGTATTAATGAAAAAATGAAGACCTTGAGCAATAAGGTTTTGTGTTAAGTTATGTTTTGTATCAAAATTTCTATACATAAAATATGATACAATATCCCCAGGAAATAAATAAAATATCAAAATAACCAGTAGTGAGAACAAATATAAATAATTAATATTTTTTAAAATAATATTTTTCATAATTGTTTTGATATATTAATTATTATTCTTTAAAAAACAAATTCTTATGAGTAAATTAATATTAACTAGACACGGCCAAAGCGTATGGAACGCTGAGAATAGATTTACAGGATGGGTAGATGTCGATTTATCTGCACAAGGTGTCCTTGAGGCGAGGAAGTCAGGAATGTTAATCAAAAAGCTAAATATAAATATAGATATTTCATATACATCCTTTCTAAAAAGAGCAATTAAAACGCTAACAGTTATACTTGAGGAAAATAATTTAAAGCTTGATTTAAATACATCTTGGGAAATGAATGAAAGACACTACGGATCGTTAACTGGATTAAACAAGGAGGAAACCAAAATAAAAATTGGTGAAGAGCAGTTTAAAAAATATAGAAGATCTTGGAATATATCGCCACCACCTATGCTTGGGAATGATAAAAATCAATCTTTGTTTAGCTCTTTAAATACTGGTATTCCTCAGGGCATGATACCTTTTACAGAGTCCTTACAAGACACATACAATAGGGTAGTTCCTTTTTTTGAAAGTAAAATCAAACCTGGATTACAAAATAATAAAAATATAATAATCGTCGCACACGGGAACTCCTTAAGAGCTCTTTGTAAAAAATTATTTAATATTTCGAATCAAAAGATTAATGAATTAGAAATACCAACAGGAAACCCGTTAATTATTGAGTTTAATCAAGACCTAGAGGCAAAAGATATTCAATACCTAGATAAATCTAGAGAGAAACTAATTATTACTAATCAATAAATTTTAATTTATTTAGTTGCTCATAAACTTTAAAATTATTTACATGAAAAAAAGTTTGACTGCTTTCTTGACCTAATAAGTTTTTTTCTTTTATCATCTGATCCCAGACACGATTCATAGAAAAAATCTTTTCATCAATAGCTTCAAAGATAGATCTATTAATAATCTGCGCACCTGTAAATATATAATGATTGTTAATTTCTCTTATAATGTAATTATTTTCTATAAAATTAAAATCTCCTTTGAAAAATTTATCGTGACTATTAATTTTATTAACTAATAATAAGATTGGTTTATTATTTTTTAAATAAGAATTTTCTAAAATTTTTAATTCTTCAAAATAATTTTTATTCCAAATTGTATCTGGATTTAAAACAAAGAAAGGTTCCTTTCTGAACTGTTGGGTAGCATTTAGGATTCCGCCACCAGTATCAAGTAATGTTTCTTCTTTTACGGTGCTGATGGAAATTTGATAATTTTTTTTTTTTAGAAAATTATCAATTTGATTAGATAAATAGTGAGTATTTATAACTATTTCATCCACCCCCAGTTTAATGAGTAATTCTATCGATCTTTCTAAAAAATTTTTTTGACCAATCTTTATTAATGGTTTTGGCGTCTGCATAGTTAATGGAAGCATTCGTTTACCAAAACCAGCCGCTAATATCATAGCCTTCTTAATTGTCATTAAAATTAACTTTTTTTCTATTTTTTTTAGGCACAGCTTTATTTAATAAATACTTCAGGTTAATGAAAATTGGATTTCTAAGTCTTAGTTCTAATAGTTGCCAAACATATGGCAAATACTTTTGATAACTTAATTTATGATCTCTTTTACAAAGTCTAACAAAAATACCTAGAATTTTTAAATTTCTTTGTATAGATAAAATATCAAAATCGTTTTTAGCTATTAATAGCTCTTTGTCTTTTTTAATTTTTAATGTTTTGGAAAGATAATAACTAAAAAGAGAAGATTTTAGTTTTATCGGAAGTTTAATTCTAACATCGTCAATGAGTGATGCGATATCGTAGAGTAAATTACCTCTTAAAGCATCCTGCGAATCAATTAAACCAAATTTTTTGTTTTTGAGTATTATATTTGCAGCATGAAAATCTCTGTGTACAAAACACATTTCTTGAAAATGAAGTTTTTTATAAATAATATTTAATTCCTTTTTTATCTGTTTCTTGTTTTTTTTAAATTTTTCTTTTTTTATATTATTTTTTAAATACCAATCAAAAAATAAATCAGATTCTTTGTGTAATACAGGTAAATTATATTTTTTAATTTTAATTTTATTATTTTGAAATTTAATATCTTTTTTAAAATTTATTTTTTGTAGCTTAATAATTAGCTCAACTAATTTTTTATAATCATTAAATTTATTTTTTTTATTTTTTATATATTCTAAAAAAGATAAACTCCCTAAATCCTCTATCTCCATCATGTTGTTGACAAAATATTCATGCACTAGTTTTGGAGCCTTTATTTTATTTTTAATTAAAAGATCATTGATTGCTGCGTATATAATTAAATTTCTAAATTTATCTTTATTAGCTATAACTAGTATTGTTGACTTAAATTTTTTTTTTATTCTATAAAATTCTCGAAAAGAAGCATCTCCAGAAATTTTTTTAATTTTATATTGCATTAAATTCTTTCCACTTTCCAAACCCTTTAAAACCAATTTTTCTCATATTTTTTTTTTTTTCATACAACATATAAATTTCAAGTCTGTCACCTGGTTTATCTTTGATGATTTCTGCCCACTCTATAACTTTAATGTTGTTTGCGTCTTGTTCAAAAATTCCAAGTTGCTGAACAGCTTTTGCAGTTTCTAATCTATACAAATCATAATGCATAATTTTAAAACTTCCAATTTCATACTCGTATACAATATTAAATGTAGGGCTCAATACTTCAGTTTCAACTTCTTTTTTCTGCTCTTGAAGATTATTGATTATAGCTCTTGTTAAAGTAGTTTTTCCAACTCCTATTTCCCCAAATAACAAGATGCAGTCTTCTTTATTAATTTTTGTAATAATTTTTAATGCGATTTTATTTAATTGATCTAAAGAATTTATGATCATTGGCTACTGTTAGTAGCGATAAGTATCAGGCTTAAACGGACCTTTCGTATCAATGCTTATATAGTCAGCCTGTTCTTTACTTAATTTAGTTAATTTAGCTCCAACTTTTTCAAGATGAAGTGTCGCTACTTTCTCATCCAAATGTTTCGGTAGAACATAAACTTTTTTTTCATATTTATTTGTATTGTTCCATAGCTCAATCTGCGCAATAACTTGGTTTGTAAATGATGCACTCATAACAAAGCTTGGGTGGCCTGTTGCGCAACCTAAATTCACAAGCCTTCCTTCAGCTAATAAAATTATTCTTTTTTTACTAGGCAGTTCTATTTCATGCACCTGAGGTTTAATTTCATCCCATTTGTAATTTTTTAATGCTTCAACTTGAATTTCATTATCGAAATGACCAATATTACAAAGTATAGCTCTATCTTTCATGTCTCTCATGTGATCTGCTGTAACAATATCTTTATTTCCAGTAGCTGTAACAACAATATCAGCTTCCTTAATCGCGTCATCCATTAGAACAACTTCGTAACCCTCCATAGCCGCTTGTAAAGCACAAATAGGGTCAGCTTCTGTAACCATTACTCTTGCACCGCTTTGCCTTAGAGATGCAGCACTTCCTTTTCCAACATCACCAAATCCAGCTACAATTGCAACTTTTCCTGACATCATTATATCTGTAGCTCTTTTAATTCCATCAACTAAACTTTCTCTGCATCCATATAGATTATCAAATTTTGACTTGGTCACAGAGTCATTAACGTTTATAGCTGGAATTAATAAAGTTTTATTAATTTCCATTTTTTTTAATGCTAAAACACCTGTTGTTGTTTCTTCTGAAACTCCTCTAACATCTTTTAAAAGGTCTTTATATTCTTTATGCATTAAGGAAGTTAAATCTCCACCGTCATCTAAAATCATGTTTGGTTTCCAATCTTTTTTTCCTTCAATTGTTTGTTTCACACACCACCAGTATTCTTCTTCAGTTTCACCCTTCCAAGCAAAAACTGGTACACCTGCTTTAGCAATAGCTGCGGCTGCATGATCTTGCGTCGAAAATATATTACATGAAGACCATCTAACTTCTGCACCTAGATCAACAAGTGTCTCTATTAGAACAGCAGTTTGAATTGTCATATGTAAGCAACCTAAAATTCTTGCTCCCATAAGAGGAGGATTTTTTTTGTACTCTCTTCTTAGAGCCATTAAACCAGGCATTTCTGTTTCAGCTAGAGAAATTTCTTTTCTACCAAAATCAGCTAGGTTAATGTCTTTTACTTTATAATCACTCATAAGCAGCACGTGTTTTAGCAACATAATTTCTTCATAGCAAGCAACAATCTTAGCTATACTTAGGCAATAGAACTTCTATTTGAGCACCTTTTTTATCCATTCGATTCATTGCTCTAATTTTACCTTTGTGAAGTTCTACTATATTTTTTACTATATTGAGGCCTAGACCAGAGTGTTCACCAAAATTTTGCGGTCTATTGCTATAGAATCTTTTAAAAATATTTTCTATATTTTTTTCTTTAAAGCCTGGGCCCTCATCTTTAAACGTTACCATAAATTCGTTTTTTAACTCATGTATTTCAACCCATATTTTATTGTTGTTTTGACTGAAGGAAATTGCATTATCCAAAAGATTAGCAATAACCTGTTCTATTCGACTCTCTATACCTAATATATAAAAAATTTCTTTTTCATTTTTTCTATTAATAATTTTAATTTCTATTTTTTTGCTCAAACTCATAGCATTTTGCTTAAAGTCTTCACTTACATTTCTAATAATTTTATTCAAATCTATTTTAAACATTTTTTCTCTAGACAAAGAGGCCTCGTCTTTAAGCATCTGAGAGTAATCTGTAATAAGTCTCTCTATCCGTTCAACATCATGATTGATGATGTTTAATAATTTTTCACGATCTTGTTTTTCTATTGTTTTGTCTAATAACTCAGATGCTCCTTTCAAAGATGCTAATGGATTTCTAATTTCATGTGTTAAATCAGTAGAAAAAGTTTCGGCACGATTAGCTCTTTTTTGAAGGTCTAATGTCATTTCGTGAATTGACTGTGTCAAAGTTCCAACTTCATCTTTTCTGATAAAAAAACTGTCGATGTTAACTGTTTTGTTAGACTTTGTTTTGATTGATTCTGCATATCTAACTAAAAAACTAATTGGTTTTAAAATATACCTACTTAAGAAAACAGAAAAAATCAAAATAACTAAAGTGACAGCTAAAACAGTTCTAGTAATAAAGTTTTTCCTTTCTTTAACCGCTACTATTATTTCATTAGCCTGCTCACTTACCAAAATATAACCAACTATTTTTTCTTCAATTAAAACACTATTAAGTGTTCGAACAAAAAAATCATTTTTTATCTTGTTCTCTAAAACTAAAGGATCTTTTTTTAGTTTACTTAAAATAATATCTTGAATTTCTTTATAGTAGTCTAAAGAATCATTTATTTTATTATTTTCTAACTTATCCTTACTAACTATGCTTGTGTTATTTATTTCCTGCTCAATAATAGCATCAGATCTTGAAAATACATTTTGATCAATATCAAACATGTCCGTATCACCAATTAAATTTCCATTTAAATTGAAAAATTGAACTCTGTCTAAGCTTTGAAATAAAAATCTAGCTGATAATAAAAATGAACTTAGGCCTTTTTCATTAAAATTTATTTTTAATCGCTGTAAATGGTCAGTAGTATTTTTTATAATAATTAAGTGATTTGTTGATTTGATATTTACTAAATTTGGTTGAATTGCTTTAAGGTAAACAAATGTAAATAAGCCTAATACTGAGAAAACTAATAAATTAAATAGTAAAAATTTTCGTAATAAAGATGGTGATTTTTTTTGGTTCATTAACTAACATTCCATCTATACCCACTTCCATAACGTGTTTCAATTGCAGAAAACTTGTCATCAACCTTTTTAAATTTTTTTCTAATACGCTTAATATGACTGTCTATAGTTCTATCTTCGATTTCTGTATTTTCTTTGTAGGCTATATCCATCAAATGAGCCCTTTCTTTTATTACACCTGGTCTTTTAGCTAACTCTTTAACTATTAAGAATTCAGTTGTTGTTAGTTTATCTGGTAAAGCTTTTTCATTCCACTCACATTCTAGTTGAGCTGGGTCTAGTTTTAGCTTTCCATGACTAATGAGGCTTTTAGAGTCATCAACCGATCCTGTTTTCTTTCTGAGCTGAACTCTTATTCTTTCAATCAGAATCTTTATGGAAAAACCTCCTGACTTTTTGACAAAATCATCAGCACCTAATTTAAGACCTAATAATTCATCAACCTCATCATCTTTAGATGTTAAAAAAATAATAGGAATGGACATTTTTTTTCTTAGTCGGGTTAAAAGTTCTTCTCCATCCATTCTTGGCATCTTAATATCAATGACCGCTAGATCTGGAGGATTTCTAGTTAGTCCATTAAGTGCTGTTTCTCCATCAATATAAGTTTGAACTTTAAAACCTTCTCTTTCTAAAGCAATACTTATACCTGTTAAAAGGTTTCGGTCATCATCTACGAGAGCAATTGTTGAAGCCATATATATTGTACTAATTTTTATAAATAGATTGTCAGAATTTAGGCAATATTCTATCCAATTAATGAGCCTCGCCCCAATTAAGGCCTGAATTAATACTAACATTTAAAGGTATAGAAAACATATGATAATCAGAACTTGAAACAGACGTCATTGCATCTTTTATTATTTTTTGCACATAAATTTTATCATCATCAGAACATTCAAAAATAAGTTCGTCGTGAATTTGTAAAAGCATTTTTGCTTTAAATTTTTTATCAGTCTCAACTAAGTTGTCTAATTTAATCATAGCGAGCCTTATAATGTCAGCAGCTGAACCTTGTATCGGAGCATTTATAGCTGCTCTTTCTTGAAAACTACGAACACTAAAATTTTTATCATTGATGCCTCTGAGATGAATTCGTCTTCCAAAAATATTATTAACATAGCCTTTGGTTCTACAAGATTTAATTGTGGAGTTCATGTAATCTTTTATTTCGGGAAATTTTTTAAAATATGCATTGATAAAATCTAATGCTTCATGATTAGATACAGAAATTTGTTTTGCTAACCCATACTGAGTTATCCCATAAATAATACCAAAATTAATAGCTTTTGCTTTTCTTCTTAAATCTTCACTGACTTTATTTATTGGAACATTAAAAACTTGGCTTGCTGTTAAGCTATGGATATCTTCTCCATTTTTAAAAGCTTTTTTTAATGCTTTTACGTCTGCTATGTCGGCAAGTATTCTCATTTCAATTTGATTGTAATCAGCAGAAACTAAAACATTTCCTTTTTCTGCAATGAAAGCTTTTCTAATTTCTCTTCCATCTTCAGATTTAATTGGAATATTTTGTAAGTTAGGGTCACTCGATGCTAATCTACCAGTATTTGTTGCGGCTAGTAAAAATGAAGTATGTACTCTTTTAGTCTTGGAACTTATATGTTCCTGTAACGCATCTGTATATGTATTTTTTAGCTTTGAGACTTGTCTCCATTCTAAAACTAGGTTAGGAAATTTATGACCTGTAAAAGCTAAATCTTCTAAAACATTAGCATTAGTTGCTAAACTACCCTTTTTTGTTTTTTTAAGTTTAGCAATTTTAAGTTCATTATAGATAATTTCTCCAAGCTGTTTAGGTGAGCCAATGTTAAATTTTCTTCCCGCTATTGCGTATATATTTTTTTCAATTTTTTTTAATCTTTTTTCAAATTGTGATGATAATTTTTTTAGATAATTTGCGTCTACTTTTATTCCATTAAATTCTAATTTTGATAGTAGCTTCACCATTGGCTTTTCAAAATATTCATAAATTTTATTTAATTTTTCTTGGTCAAGTCTTTCTTTTAAATTTTCATATAATCTTAAAGTTACATCAGCATCTTCTGCTGCGTATTCGGTCGCTTTGGTGAGCTCGATATCAGAAAAATTTAATTTGTTTTTTCCTGTTCCTACTAATTCTTTAAAAGATACTGTTTTATGACCTAAATGGATTTCTGACAAAACATCCATGTTATGACGATTTGTGCCAGCATCTAACGTATAAGAAATTAACATCGTATCTTCGATAGAATTAATTTCTATTCCATTCTGTTTTAGAACAATGAAATCAAATTTTATATTCTGCCCAACTTTTTTGATGCTTGGGTCCTCTAAAATAGGTTTAATTTTTTTTAAAACCATTTTTTTGTTCAAACTTTTTTCTTTGTGAGCTAAAGGTATGTAGCAGGCTTTGTTAGGAGCATAACTAAATGAAATTCCAACTAAATCAGTTTCCAGTGGGTTTAAGGAAGAAGTTTCAGTGTCCACTGCAATTACCATTTTTTCTTCCAATATTTTTATCCATTTATCTAAATTTTTTTCATCTAAAATACACTCATAGCTTTTAGTATTTATTTTTTTTTCTACTTTGTTTTTTATTTGACTAGATTCATTTGAATTTGAGGTTTTAGTTTCTCCATAAAAACTGACAGCTTGACTAAGTAGTCTATTAAATTCCATTTCTTTTAGAAAGTCGAAAAGTTTTTCTCTGTCTACACTTTTCATGATGAAATCTTCAAGCTTATCTTTAACTGGCACATCGTCTTTTAGTGTAACTAATTTTTTACTAAGTATTGCTTTATCTTTATTTTCTAAAAGTGTTTCTCTTCTTTTATTTTGAGGAATTTCATCAATATTTTTCAGTAAAACATCTAAAGTTTTATATTTATTGATAAGTTCAGCAGCTGTTTTTATTCCGATCCCGGGTACGCCGGGTATATTATCTGATGGATCTCCTGCTAGAGACTGAACATCAATCACTTGATTGGGTTTCACACCAAATTTTTCAAATACTTCATTGTCTCCTAAAACTTTATTTTTCATTGGATCGTATAACCTTATTTTATTTGCAACTAGTTGCATGAAATCTTTATCTGAAGAAATAACAGTTACTTTAGCTCCAGCATCTACAATTTGTTTTGCATAAGTAGCGATAAGATCGTCTGCTTCATAATTAATTAGTTCTATCGAAGGTAAACTAAAGGCTTTCACAGCTTTTCTAATATATTCAAATTGAGGAGCAAGATCTTCAGGTGTTTCGGAACGATTAGCTTTATAATCAGCATAAATATCATTTCTAAAATTTTTTTTAGCTGAATCAAAAATTACTGCAAAATGAGTTGGTTTATGAATAGAATCATCAGATCGAGAATCTTCTAATAATTTAAAAAGCATAGAACAAAAACCACTAACTGCTCCAGTTGGTAATCCATCACTTTTTCTTGAAAGTGGGGGCAAGGCATAATAAGCTCTGAAAATATATCCAGATCCATCAATCAAATAAAAGTGATCAGTTTTTTTTAGTGAGGTCATATATTAATTATATAATACCTTATTTGTTTCGTGATATAATTAAATAAACTATGAATAAAATTGCCTTAAGTGTTGAAAAGTTAACTAAGGTTTATTCCAAAAATAAATCAAATAGCCCAGAAGAAAAAGCTCTTAATAATTTGAGCTTTCAAGTTAAACAGGGCGAGATATTTGGCTTATTGGGACCAAATGGTGCAGGTAAAACTACTTTTTTAAGTATTCTTGCAGGCACTGTTGTGAAGACAGACGGTAAAGTAAATGTATGGGGTTTTGATCTTGATTTAAACCCACGGCAAGTCAGGGCTTCTATTGGAATAGTTCCTCAAGAAATAAATCTGGATGCATTTTTTAGTCCTAGAAAATTACTAGAATTACAGGCAGGATTATATGGCGTGCCAAAAAAAAATAGAATTACAGATATTATACTCAAAATGGTTGCTTTGGAAAAACAAGCTGATTCATATTCAAGAAGTTTATCTGGAGGAATGAAAAGGAGATTATTAATCGCAAAAGCTATGGTACATCAACCACCAATCCTTGTTTTAGATGAACCAACTGCAGGTGTTGATGTAGAGCTAAGAAAAAACCTTTGGGAAAATGTTAAAACTTTAAATAAAGAAGGTGTAACAATCATTTTAACTACTCATTATCTCTTTGAAGCACAAGAAATGTGTGACCGGATAGCAATTATTGATAAAGGAAATTTAGTTGCTTTGGACACAACTCAAAAATTATTAGATAGAATTCAAACTAAAAAAATTACTTTCAAAACTTCTCAAG
>Ga0307986_10001728_pt1 | contig 15848 bp, 18 predicted proteins | sample EllFjometageno82_FD_203170 | JGI IMG/M metagenome (GOLD analysis project Ga0307986, IMG submission 203170) | Marine microbial communities from Ellis Fjord, Antarctic Ocean - #82 | ecosystem: Environmental > Aquatic > Marine > Unclassified | place: Southern Ocean | collected 2014-10-09
TAAAGATTATCTAAAAGTTGGAACTAAAGACAATATTGGTGGAAATCTAAAGAAACACTTAAAAATGTTGAACAAAAGAATGAGGGATGCTGCTACAAACCTTGAATTTGAAGAAGCTGGTAAAATTAGAGATGAAATTAGAAATTTAGAAGCATCTGAGTTAGAAATTGTTTTAGATCCAAAAATAAAACACTATAACCAAGAAAACAGAACATATCCAAAAGGTAGATCAACAATGGGCTTACCTGGTACAAGAGCACAAAAAGGTAAGAAAAAATGGAAGCAAACAAAATAATTATTACAGGAGCAGCGACTAGAATGGGCGCTGCTATTGCCAAAAAACTTTCAGGTCCAGGAGTTGAAATGGTTATTCACTATAACAAATCGAAAAAAGAAGCTGAAAAATTACAAAAAGAATTATTAAAAAATAAAACAAAAGTTTATTTAGTAGAAGGTGATCTTGCAAAAGAACATGATTTAAAAAAAATTATAAATTTCTCAAAGTCAAAATTAAAATATTTTGATTGCTTAATCAATAATGCTTCATTATTTGAAAATGATAGTCTTAAAAATTTCTATTCTAAAAGTTGGAACCAGCACTTAGATGTAAATTTAAAAGCACCTGCATATCTTACAAAAGAATTTTCAAAGAATATAAAAGGTAAAAATAATAATATTATTAATATAATTGATCAAAGAGTTTTCAAATTAACTCCTTTTTTCTTTTCATATACTTTGAGCAAAACTGGGCTTTATACACTTACAAAAACTAGTGCCATGGCATTGGCTCCAAATATAAGAGTTAATGGAATTGCACCTGGGCCTACTATTAAAAACAAAAGACAAACAGAGATACATTTTAAAAAACAGTATTTAGCAACACCTTTAAAGCAACAAGTGAATGTAAAAGAAATATGTTCTGCTGTTGACTTTTTTATCAAAAACAGTTCAATTACAGGACAAGTAATTGCCATAGATAGTGGGCAGTGTTTAAACTGGCAAACACCTGATGTAATTGGAAAAGAATGAAAAAAAATAATTTAAATATTGTAAAAATTCATAAGAACAAAAGCTTGTTTAATTACGAAAAAAAAATTCTTATTAAAGAACTAATTTTAGATTTAAAACTTGGATATTATGATTTTGAAAAAGAAAAAGCTCAAAAAGTAAAATTCAGTTTAGAGATTGATTATGAGGATAGAAAACCAACAAATGACAAAGACATCAAGTCTATTGTTAATTATGGTCAGGTTGTAAAGCTAATTACAAAACTTGCAAAAAAGAAACACTACAATTTTTTAGAAACACTTGCAGAGGATGTTTTTGATGTACTATTTAAGGATAAACGAATTGGAAAAATAATGCTTCAAATTGAAAAATTAGAAATTATAAAAGAATGTGCCTCTGTTGGGATACAAATTACCAAAAAAAGAAGTCATGAAAAGCTCTGAATTAGGCAAAGACGTAATTAGAAAAGAACTACCCTTAATTCCTAAGAGTCCTGGAGTTTATCGAATGCTTGATCACAAAGATGTGGTTTTGTATGTGGGAAAAGCAAAAAATCTTCCCAATAGATTAAAGAGTTATGTAGCTGAAAAAAACCATATTATTAGAACAGCAAGGATGCTGTCTCAAACTTTTAAATTAGAGATAACAACAACTGCCAATGAAAGTGAAGCATTACTTTTAGAGGCTAATTTAATTAAAAAATATAAGCCTAAGTTCAATATATTACTTAAAGATGATAAATCTTTTCCTTTTGTCTTTATAGGTAATAAAGATCAATGGCCACAAGTTACAAAACACAGGGGAAAAAAAGATAAAGAAGGTTTTTATTTTGGACCTTTTGCATCTGCTGGGACAGCAAACTGGACAATAAAAATGCTACAAAAAATATTCCAAATAAGAGTTTGTGATGACACAACCTTTAAGAACAGAAAAAGACCATGTATACTTTATCAAATTAAAAGATGCTCAGGACCTTGTGTTGATTATATTAATAAGGAGGATTATACAAAATCAGTTGATCATGCCATTCAATTTGTGTCAGGCAAATCAAGGGATATTCAAAAAAATCTATCTAAACAAATGGAAGCGGCAAGTGAAAAACTTGATTTTGAAAGAGCTACTATTTTTAGAGATAGAATCAAGTCATTAAATATAATTCAATCATCACAAAGAATTAATGAAGCAAATCTTGTGGATGCTGACGTTATTGCTGCATACAAAGAATCTGGCAAAACTTGTATTCAAGTATTTTTTTATAGATCTAAACAAAATTGGGGTAACCAAGCTTATTTTCCAAAGCACGACCCTGACCAAAATATTAATGAAATAATGTCTTCATTTATAATGCAGTTTTATGAAAACAAAAATGTTCCAAAATTAATAATTATTAATTCAGATATTAAAGATAAAAAATTAATTGAAGAAACTTTGAGTAAAAAAGAAAATAATACTATCTCTATTAATATCGCTAAAAAAGGGACAAAGGCTAAAGTTATTGCAATGGCAGAAAAAAATGCCAAAGAATCTTTAAACAGAAAAATTTATGAAACAAATAATAATAAAAATTTATTTGAAGGTGTATCTAAAAAATTTAATCTTAAGAATGGTATAAGCTTAGTTGAAGTTTATGATAACAGTCATATTTCTGGAACAAATAGTGTCGGGGCAATGATAACTTTTGGTAATGAAGGATTTATTAAAAAGAGATATAGAAAATTTGACATTAAAACAAAGGGTGCAGAGCAAGATGATTTTGCAATGTTAAAAGAAGTTCTTACCAGAAGGTTTAGGAGAGTTATGCTTGAAAAAGGAAACTACTTAACTTTACCTGATTTAATACTAATTGATGGTGGAAAAGGTCAGTATTCATCTGCAAAAGAGGTGCTAGATGAATTTGGCTTACATGATTTACCTATGATTGCTATTGCCAAGGGAAAATTAAGAAATAGTGGTGATGAGACATTTTTTTATAAAGGAGATTCTTTTAAATTTGAAAGAAATGACCCCACTCTATTTTTTATGCAGCGACTACGAGATGAAGCACACAGATTCGCAATTAATGCTCATAGAGCTAAAAGAGCAAAAGGAATAACAAAATCATTATTAGACAAAATAGAGGGTATTGGATCCATTAGAAAAAGGGCACTATTAAACCACTTTGGATCAGCTAGAGCAGTTGAATCGGCTAGTTTTGATGAAATTAAAACAGTTGAAGGTGTTGAGGCAAAAGTTGCAAAAAAAATATATAACTTTTTTCACGAATAATTATGATTAAAAAAATTCCAAATATATTAACTATTGGTAGAATAATAATAGTGCCATTTTTTGTACTTGCGTTTTACCTGCCTGGATTTTATGGCGATTTAACAGCATGTGTATTGTTTGTGATTGCATCTTTTACTGATTTCTTAGATGGAATGCTGGCAAGAATGATGGGTGAAGAATCTAAATTGGGTGAGTTACTTGATCCAATAGCTGACAAAATAATAGTTGCTACTGCTTTAATTCTTCTAGTAATGGATGGAACAATTAAACACTACGAAGTGATTGCAGCAATTATAATATTAACGAGAGAAATATTAATTTCTGGATTGAGAGAATTTTTAGCGATAGGACAAATAAAACTTCCGGTTTCTAATCTAGCGAAACTTAAAACTTTTTTACAAATGATTTCTATATCTTTATTACTTACAGGAGCAACAGGAAATAAAATTTTAAATTTTCAAGATTACAATGCCCAAACTATTGGAATAATTTTACTTTGGCTTTCTGCATTTTTAACTTTGTTTACTGGTTATGAATATTTGAGAAAAGGCATTGACCATGCAATGTCAGAAGACAATAAAAACTAAATTGGTTTATTTCTTACTAAAGTTTGGTAGCTTTCATTAAGACCAATTATCACGTCACAAACTTTAAATTTATTTTCAGCTATGCATGATACGGGCGTAACCTCTGCTGCTGTACCTGTTAAAAAACATCCCACAAAATTTAATAGTTCTTCAGGTTTAATTTTTCTTTCATGAACCTTAATATCTTTAGATTTTGCAATTTCAATTACTGTTCTTCTTGTTATGCCGTCTAAAAAAGAATCTGGAATTGGAGTATGTATTTCACCATTTTTATCTTTAAAAAAAATATTAGCACCAGTAGCTTCTGCTACATTTCCTTCGTAATCCAACATCAAAGAATCAGTGAAGCCTTGTTGTTCAGCTTCATGTTTTGATAAAGTATTAATCATATAAAGGCCTGATGCTTTTGTATCCCATGGTATTGTATTCGGAGCCGGCTTTCTCCAGTTAGAAATGTTTAATCTAATTCCTTCTATTTTTAGTTTTGGATCAAAATAAGATCCCCATTCCCAAGTTGCTATAGCGACATGAATTTTTGTTTGTTGTGCTGCAATAGCCATCATTTCACTTCCTCTCCAAACTGTTGGTCTAACATATCCATTTTGAACATTTTGAACTGAAATTATTTTATTTGATGCAGAGTTTATTTCTTCTTCTGTGTACGGAATTTTTATACCCATTCTTTTTGCTGAATAAAAAAGTCTTGATGTATGCTCTTCTAATTTAAAAATCGAGTTATCATACACTCTTTCACCTTCAAAAACACAACTAGCATAGTGAAGCCCATGGTTTAAAACATGAATCTTGGCATCAACCCAATCTACAAGTTCGTTATTATACCAAATTTTACCAGATCTTTTATCGTAGGCTGTCATGTATGAAATAATTTAATTTTTTATTAAAATTATCTTTGTATCTATAATATGTCAATATAACTTACCCATAATGAAAGAACTTTTATATTTAAAAGATACGCAGCTAAAAGAATTAATTGAAAAACTATTTACAAGCTACAGAGAATCCTTTGCAGATGCTAAAAAAACACTAGATAAGCATTCTATTGGTATTGCACATCATAAAGTACTGCACCTTCTTTCAATGTATAAAGGTATTACAATTACTGAACTGCTTGGAAAGCTAAAAATTACCAAGCAAAGTTTAAATAGAGTTCTAAAAGATTTAACTAAACTTGAGGCTATTTTTTTTGAAAAAGATACACAAGATACCAGAGTAAAGCATATTCTTTTGAATGATAAAGGTAAGGTTATTTTTGAAGAAGTGTTTACAGCTCAAAAGAAAAGAATTTATAACGCACTTCTAAATTCAAGTTCTGATCAAGTTCTTAACTTCGACAATGTTTTAAAAAAAATAATTAATGAATAATTTTGTAGCACATATTTTAGTTGTTGATGATGATGATGGGATTAGATCTCTAGTCAAAGAATATCTAAACACACATAATTTTTTAGTTACCACTTCTAATAGTGCAGAAAATGCTGAAGAAAAAATTTTAATTATTAAATTTGATCTAATTATTTTAGATGTAATGATGACTGGAAAAAACGGGCTAGAATTTATTGAAGATAATAAATCAAAAATAGACACACCCATAATTCTTCTAACTGCAAAAGGAGATGCTATAGACAGAGTGAGCGGATTACAAATCGGAGCTGATGATTATTTAGCAAAACCTTTTGAACCAAAAGAACTTGTACTAAGAATAAAAAATATTCTCAATAAGACGCAAAAAAATGATCAAAGAAGAATTATTGAGTTTGACAATATTAAAATTGATCTAAATAAACTTTTAATTATTAAAAACAAAAATGAATTCAAAATAAATAATACAGAAAAAATTATTCTAGAAAAAATGATTAATAATCCAGGTAAAACATTTTCAAGAGAAAACATTGGAAAACTGATTGAATTAGATAAAGAGAGATCTATAGATGTTATAATTACTAGATTGAGAAAAAAAATTGAATCTGACCCCAAAAATCCAAAATATTTACAAACATTGAGAGGTGTGGGCTATGTCTTATGGGTTGAGTAAATTTATTAAAGATCTATTACCTAAAAGGTTATTTTATCGGGCTTTATTAATTGTAGCAGTACCTATTATTGTCTTACAATTAATTATAACAATTGTATTTTTTGATAGTCTTTGGATTAAAACAAATAAAGGCATGACTCGAGCACTAGTTGGTGAGATGAAAACCTTTATTACAGCTCATGAAAATGGTAAATATAATAATAATGACTTATCTGGTCTTTTTTCATTTTATTTGGACCTCAATGTTGAGTTTAAAAATCAAAAATTATATAAAAAACCACTAAAAGAAAGATGGTTTAGTCCAATTGACAGGACATTAAGGAGAGAATTAAAATCAAATTTTGGTGGTGAAAATTATTGGTTTGATACAACCAACTATAAAGATCTTATTCACATAAATATAAATAATAGTGGAGCTGGTTATTTTGAATTTTTTATTCCCAAAGATAGAGTTACAAGCACTTCTGCAAGAATGTTTGCACTATGGATAACTCTTCCAGCACTATTAATGATAACTATTGCTATAATATTTTTAAAGAATCAAACAAGGCCAATTATAAATCTAGCTAAAGCTGCTAGGAGGTTTGGAAGAGGTGAAAATATTGATGAATATAGACCTTCTGGAGCCCTAGAAATCAGGCAAGCAGGCTTAGAGTTTGATAAAATGAGAAAAAGAATCATGAGACATCTGACTCAAAGATCAGAGATGTTATCAGGCATAAGTCACGATCTAAGAACGCCATTAACAAGACTAAAACTTCAATTATCCTTTCTTAAAGATAAAGAATTATCTAAAAAAATGTCTTTGGATATCGATGAAATGGAAAAAATGCTTAATGAATATTTGCAGTTTACAAGTTCAACCTATCTAGAAAAAGATGAAACTTTTGATATTTCAGAATTAATGAAAAATATAATCGACAGATACGATAATGATAATATTTCAAAAGAACTAACACCTAGGATTTATATGAGTGGCAGAAAAAATTTAATTCGAAGGTCTTTAAATAACATAATTGACAACTCTATTAAGTATGCAGAAAAAATAAGCCTACAGTTATCAAAAACAAATAATAACATAAAAATTACTATTGATGATGATGGTCTTGGCATACCTGAAAGTGAATATCAAAATGTTTTCAAACCTTTTTATAAGCTTGATAAAAGCAGAGGACACTCAAAGTCAAGTGTTGGGCTTGGATTATCTATAGCATCTGATATTATAAAATCACATGGGGGAAATATTTTACTAGAAAAATCCCCATTAAATGGATTGCGTGTTAAGATCTTTTTACCCTTGTAATTCTTTTTTTTAAATTACTTTTTTCTAGTTTTACTATTTTTTTCTCTAGATTTTCAACTCTTTTAATTAAAATATCAGTCTCATCTTTACTTGTTAATTTCATTTTGAAAACTATCTCATTTCTTTTTGATCTTAAAACACTTATGACCTCAGAGCTTAAATCTTTGTAAGAAATAAGACCCTGTTCAAATAATTTTGTTAACTTATTGATTACAAATTTTGATTTTGTCATATATTCATTTATAAATTTAATATACTTTATATTTATTTTTTTAAAAATGTTTATTAATAACTTTGATCCTGTTGCTTTTGAATTTTTTTCGTTAGAAATTAGATGGTATTCATTAGCCTATATTATTGGAATTGTATTGGGATGGCTATATTGTAAAAAAAAATTAATAGCAGACCAGAACATATTGAACCTCTTTGATGACTTTATTACCTACCTAATTGTAGGGGTAATCTTAGGTGGCAGACTTGGGTATGTATTTTTTTATAATTTAAAATATTATCTAGAAAACCCAATTGAAATTTTAATGGTATGGAATGGTGGAATGTCTTTTCATGGAGGTTTAATTGGCGTTATTATTGCGTCTAAATTATTCTCAAATCAACACAGAATTGATCAATTTATATTATTGGACTTAGTTGCTCTATCAGCGCCTATTGGGATTTTCTTTGGAAGAGTTGCAAATTTCATTAACTCAGAACTCTATGGAAGAGCGACTGACCTGCCCTGGTCTGTGCAATTTATATTAATAGACAATATTAAAAGACATCCATCTCAGTTATATGAAGCTTTTTTTGAGGGAATTATTTTGTTTCTTATACTTATGCACGTCTTTAACAAAAATTATTTAAAAAATTCAGGTCAAATATCAGGCCTATTTTTAATTTTGTATTCTTTTTTTAGATTTTTTACAGAATTTTTTAGGTCTCCCGATCCTCAAATTGGCTATTTAATTTTGAACTTAACTTTAGGTCAACTAATAAGTGTTCTTTTTTTAGTGATTGGTTCACTTCTATTTTATTTAAAAAGATGAAATTTGGAAACAAAGGCGTGTTGACTTTAGATAAATTTATAGAAGAATCTTTGTATAATAAAAAATCTGGCTATTATATGAAAAAAAACCCTTTTGGTAAGAGGGGTGATTTTATAACAGCACCCAACATATCAATATTATTTTCTGAGATGATCACTATTTGGATAATTTCTTTTTGGGAGAAATTAAATTGTCCTAAACATTTTAATTTAGTTGAGTTGGGTGCTGGAAACGGTGAAATGATGAAAATAGTAATAAATACCTTCAATAAATTTCCTCAATTTAAAAATAGTTGCAATATAAAGATTCTAGAAAAAAGCAAACTCCTTAGAGAAATTCAAAAAAAAACTTTAAAAAATAAAAAAATTAAATGGTTAAAAAATTTAAATGAATTAAACGGTTTGCCATGTATTTTTATTGCTAATGAGTTTTTTGATGCTTTACCGATTAAGCAATTCCTAAGAATAAAAAATAAATGGTATGAGAGACATGTTGAATTTACCAATCAAAAAATACCAAAATTTTTAGATATACCTTGTGATATTGAGAAATTTGAAAAAAAAATAAAATTCCCAATCTCTTCCAAGCAAAATTTTATAGAATTTTCTCCCCTAACATTGGAATATTTAAAAAAAATAATGAATAAGATTAAACTTAATGGTGGTGGAATTTTAATAATTGATTATGGATACATTGATAAAAAGATGCAAAATACTCTTCAAGCAGTATCTAAACACAAGTATGCTAATGTTTTAACTAGTTTTGGGAATTCAGATATTACCTACAACTTAAGTTTTGATTTAATAAGCCGAATAATAAAACAAATAGGCCCTTTTTTTCAAACAACAACTACACAAAAAGAATTTTTAACAAATCTTGGCATCTTAAAAAGAGCTGAGATACTATCTAAGAATATGACATTTAATAAAAAAGCAGATATGTATTTTAGAATTAAAAGGTTAATAAATGACAAACAAATGGGTAATTTGTTTAAAGTAATATTTGTGACAAATAAAAAAGATAAATTTAAATTGGGATTTCAAACTGATTAAGTCAAGGAAACTGTCTAGATTTAAAAACTTAGAACATGCTTTCTTTAATAGATTGGGTGGAAAATCTACTGGTATTTACAAAAGTTTAAATTGTGGACCAGGATCTTCTGACAGTAAAAATAACATATCTAAAAATCTCATAATTGTAGGAAAGAAAATTAGATCTAATTCAAAAAAAATATTTTTACTAAACCAAATTCATAGTAATAAATTTTACTATATTGATAAAAAATTAAGTAAAAACGATCGTAGATTTAAGGGTGATGCTTTAATCACAAATCAACCAAATACACCAATTGGGATTTTAACAGCTGATTGTGCACCAATATTAATATTTGATAAAAAAAAGAAGATGATTGCAGCAATTCATGCAGGCTGGAAAGGTGCGTACAAAGGTATTATAAAAAAAGTTATAAAATTTATGGTCAAAAAGGGCTGTTCTACTGACAATATTATTGCTGTCATAGGGCCATGCATTTCGTTTAAAAATTATGAAGTAAAACAAGATTTTATAAAAAAATTTATTAAAAAAGATAGAAATAATAGAATTTTTTTTAAAACAATTAAAAATAAAAAATTTTTTAACTTAAGCAAATATATTTATTACCAATTAAAAAGCTTAGATATAAAGAAAATAGACATTATCAACAAGGACACATTTAATATAAAAAACAATTTTTTTAGTGCACGAAGATCTATTGATCATAATGAGAATGATTATGGTAGAAATATTTCAATAATTATGATTAATTAAGGTATTCACATGAAATTATTATCTGGAAATAGCAACAAACCTCTAAGTAAAAAGATTGCTAAATTTTTAAAAACTAAATTAGTAAATTCAAGTATTAGAAAATTTTCAGATGGTGAAATATATATTGAAATTAATGAAAATATTAGAGGTAACAGTATCTTTATACTACAGTCTATTTCATCACCTGCTAATGATAATTTAATGGAATTATTATTATGTATAGATGCTTTAAAAAGATCTTCTGCTAAAAATATTACTGCTGTTATTCCATATTTTGGTTATGCGAGACAAGATAGAAAGGTGGTCCCAAGAACCTCTATTTCTGCAAAACTGGTATCTAATTTAATTACTAAGGCAGGTGCAGATAGAGTTGTTACGGTAGATCTTCATGCTGGCCAAATACAAGGTTTTTTTGATATTCCTGTAGATAATTTATTTGCTACTCCTATTTTTGCAAGACATGCAAAAAAAAACATTAAAAGCAAAAATATTATCTGTGTGGCTCCTGATGTTGGTGGAACTGAAAGAGCTAGAGCTCTTGGTAAAATTTTGGATGTTGATCTTGCAATTGTAGATAAGAGAAGACCTAAACCTGGTCATTCAAAAGTTATGAACGTCATCGGAAATGTTAAAGATAAAACTTGTATTATTGTTGACGACATTATTGACTCTGGTGGTACAATAGTAAATGCTGCAAAAGCACTTAAGGATAGAGGAGCAAAAGAAGTTTATGTTTATATTACACATGGAGTACTAAGTGGAGAGGCTGTAGATAAAATTAAAAAATCAGTCATTAAAAATCTAGTAATAACAGATACCATTGATAACCTAGAAAAAATCAAGAATGTTAAAAATATAGAAGTTTTACCAATTTCAAGCTTAATGGGTGAGGCAATTAAAAGAATCTCTAACTCAACATCAGTATCTGACCTATTTAAATAATTATCTTGAGTTATTAGAAGCATGTGTTAAAAAACCTTGTTTTTATGAATACACTAGACGCTAACACTAGAAATACTAAATCAAAAGGAGACGTTAGATCTCTTAGGTTGGCTGGTAATATTCCAGGTATAATTTATGGTGGAGCAGAACAAAATCAAAAAGTTGTAGTATTAAAAAAAACTCTTAAGTCTTTAATAGACAAAGAAAACTTTTTATCAAATATTATAACTCTCAATTTAGATGGCAAAACTCAAAATGTTTTACCAAGAGAAATTACTTACAACGTAATAACGGATGAGCCAACTCATATAGATTTTCTAAGAGTTGTCCCTGGTGTAAAAATTAGAATAGAGGTACCTGTAAAATTCATTAATAATGAAACATCTCCGGGCTTAAAGAGAGGTGGAGTATTAAACATAGTTAGAAGAAAAATTGAATTAAAATGCCCAAGTGAAAAAATTCCTGAAGCAATTATAATTAATCTTGACGGAATTGATATTGGAGAAAGCTTTAAAATATCATCAGTTAAATTAGAAGAAGGTGTTACGCCAACAATTCTAGGAAGAGACTTTGTGATTGCAACACTGGCAGCGCCAACAGTTATGAAAGAACCTGAAAAACCAGCCGAAGCAGAAACTGTAGAAGGCGAAGAGACTGCTGCAGGTGGTAAGGATACAGCGCCAATAGTCGATGGGGATAAAAAAGATGGTGATGAGAAAAAAACACCCACGGAAAAAAAATAATCAAATCACAGTGAAAGTTTCCAGAGTCGATTAAAAAAAATTATGCTTTTATTTGTAGGTTTAGGAAATCCAACGCCAAATAGTGAAAACAACAGACATAATATTGGCTTTAAATTAATTGATGCTCTTAATCAAAAATTTGGACTATCCAAGCAAAAACCTAAATTTAAAGGTTTGTTAACTACTGGAATAGTTGAAGATACAAAAATTTACGCAATAAAGCCTCTTACTTTTATGAACAATTCTGGGATTTGCATAAGAGAATTAATTGAATATTTTAAAATTGATGCAGAGGATGTGATCGTATTTCATGATGATCTTGATATTGAGTTTGGAAAGATAAAAGCAAAGTTTGCAGGCTCAAGTGCTGGACATAATGGAATTGAATCTATAGATAAATTTATAGGAAAAGACTACTCAAGAGTAAGAATAGGAATTGGAAGACCAAAAACTAAGGCAGACGTTTCAGATCATGTGTTAAAAGATTTTGATGAAGATGAAATGCTACAACTAGAAAAAATCACAAATAATATTATCAATTCAATGTCTATATTAATTGATAAAAAATTAGATTTATTTTCAAGTACAGTAAATAATAAATAATGAGTTTTAAGTGTGGAATTGTTGGTTTGCCTAATGTTGGTAAATCTACATTATTTAATGCACTTACAAATTCTAGCAAAGCACAAGCTGCTAATTTTCCCTTTTGTACAATTGAACCAAATATTGGTGTTGTTCCTGTTCCAGACGAAAGGTTAGATAGATTGGTAGAGGTTTCATGTTCAAAAAAAAAAATTAATACTACTATAGAGTTTGTAGATATTGCCGGTCTAGTAGAGGGTGCCTCTAAAGGCGAGGGTTTGGGAAACAAGTTTCTATCTCACATAAGAGAAGTTGATGCGGTAATACATATGATAAGATGTTTTGATTCTGATGATATTCAGAATGTAAACCCCACCGTAGATCCTATAAGAGACTTAGAAATCATCGAAACTGAAATGATGCTAGCAGACCTTGAGTCAATTCAAAAAAGATTAGAAAAAAATAATAAAAAAAATGTAGATGAGGAGCAATTAAAGATATTAGAGATTGCCTCAGATTGTATAAATAATTCTAAAGATATTCAGATCCTTTACGATCAATTTGAAAAAAAACTACTTAATCAAAGTGGTTTACTTTCTTTAAAGCCTAAAATTTTTGTTTGTAATGTTGATGAAGCAAGTGTTCAAAATGGTAATAAGTATACGGAGGCTTTTATTAATAAATTTGAAGGAACAAATACTCTAATAGTTTCAGCTGATATTGAAAACCAAATAAATCAATTAGAAAATGATGAAAAAGCAAATTACATGGAGATGATTGGATTAAAAAGAACTGGTTTGAACATGTTAATTCAAAAAGGTTACAATGTTTTAGAGCTAGATACTTATTTTACATCAGGACCAGAGGAAACTAGAGCATGGACAATTCAAAAAAATTGTACCGCTCCAAAGGCTGCTGGAGAAATCCATACTGATTTTGAGAAAGGCTTTATAAGAGCTGAAACAATTGCCTATGAGGATTTTATATTAAATAATGGATGGGTTAATTCAAAAACAAATGGTAAAATGAGACTTGAAGGAAAAGACTATATTGTTAAAGACGGAGATATTTTAAACTTCAGATTCAATACGTGACCAAATTTTCTTCATACTAAAATAAACTAAAATAGTTAAAATAATTAGATATAAAATAGCTTTAAAGCCCATTTTATGTCTAGCCTCTAAATGTGGCTCAGCAGCCCACATTAAAAATGTCGTCACATCTTTGGCCATTTGCTCTTTCGAGGCAATAGTACCATCACTATATTCAACTAGACCTTCAGACAGTGGCTCTGACATTTTAATATTATTTCCATACATGTATTTATTGTAATAAACTCCATCCTCTAGAGTAACTCCAATAGGTGGATCCTCATAACCTAAGAGTACAGAATAAATATAGTCTACCCCACCACTTCTAGCTTTTGCTAATACCGACATATCAGGTGGATAAGCCCCTCCATTTGCCGCTTGTGCTGCTTTAACATTTGCGAAAGGCATTACAAACTTATCTGATAACTTTGCAGGTCTTACAAACATTTCTCCATCATTATTTGGTCCATCAGTAACTTCAAAGCTTGCTGCTATGGCTTTTGCCTGATCTTCAGTAAATTCTGGTCCACCGGGCTCATATAAATTTCTATAACTAACATATTTCATTGAGTGACATGATGAGCAAACTTCTGTATAAACCTGATAACCTCTTTGTAATGATCCTCTATCAAATTTTCCAAATAATCCTTTAAAAGTCCAATCTGTTTTTAAAAGATCAATTTTTTCTGCTGCACTAACCTGAGGAGTTCCTAATAATAAGAAAATTATTGAATATATTATTTTAAAAGTATGTTTCACTAAATTAATTTAAGCTTTCTTTTTTTTTGACAGCTGAAGCCATTGGGAATCCTCCAAGTACTGGCTCTGTAATACTTAGGGGCAAAGGTATAGTTTTTTCTTTAAACCCCAATACGGGTAAAATTATTAGAAAATGAATAAAATAATAAGCTGTAGCAACTCTAGCAATCAATAAATATAAGCCTTCTGCTGGCATTGCGCCAACATAGCCAAGTACTAATACATCAACTAATAATATCCAATAAAACTGTTTGTAAAGAGGTCTAAATACAGCTGATCTAATCTTTGAAGTATCTAACCAAGGTAAGGCGGCTAAAATTAAAATTGCTGATAACATTGCAACTACACCCATTAATTTATCTGGAACCGATCTTAAGATTGCATAAAAAGGTAGTAGATACCATTCAGGAACAATATGGGCTGGTGTTACCATTGGATTTGCTTCTATATAGTTATCTGCATGTCCCAAAATATTTGGTGAGTAAAAAACAAAAAATGCAAAAACAATCGTAAACATTAGTAATGCAAAAGCATCTTTTATGACAATGTATGGATGGAATGGCACCGTATCTTTAGAGGGTTTTTTAACGTCAATTCCTACTGGATTATTATTTCCAGGAATGTGTAAAGCCCAAATATGTAGAACTACTAATCCTAAAATTAAAAATGGAATTAAATAATGAAGTGTAAAGAACCTTGTTAAAGTTGGATTATCTACAGAATAACCACCCCACAACCAATTTACTATTCCTTCTCCCACCAAAGGTATTGCACTAAAAAGATTTGTTATAACTGTTGCTCCCCAAAAACTCATCTGACCCCAAGGAAGGACATAACCCATAAAGGCTGCTGCCATCATTAAAAGATAAATTATTATTCCGATAATCCAAATTATTTCTCTTGGAGATTTATAAGATCCATAAAATAATGATCTAAATATATGAATATATACTGCTAAGAAAAACATCGATGCACCATTTGCATGAATGTATCTTATAAGCCATCCATAGTTTACATCTCTCATAATGTGCTCAACACTCTCAAAAGCTAAGTCAGCATGAGCGATATAGTGCATTGCTAAAGTTAAACCTGTTACAATTTGTGTAATTAAGCAAAAAGTTAATATTCCCCCAAAAGTCCACCAGTAATTTAAATTTTTGGGTGTTGGATAGTCTGTTAAATGACTAGCGAGTGATAAAAGTGGAAGCCTGTCATTAAACCATTTTCCAAATTTTGATGCAGGAATGTATTCGTGATCACTCATAATTATTCATCATCCGATTTTAATTGTATTACTATTAACAAATTCATATTTAGGAACTTCCATATTTAATGGTGCTGGACCTTTTCTAATTCTTCCAGATGTATCATAGTGTGATCCATGGCATGGACAGAACCATCCATTATAGTCACCTTTATCATTTAAGGGCACACAGCCTAAATGTGTACAAACACCGACCATTACTAACCACTCAGGATTTTTTGCTCTATCTTCATCTTTTTGGGGATCTTTTAAATCTTCCATCTTAACAGCTCTTGCTTCTGCTATCTCTTCAGGTGTTCTTCTTTTAATAAAAACTGGTTTTCCTCTCCAAAGCACAGTGATTGATTTACCAGACTGAACTGCACTAACATCAACTTCTGTGCTAGCTAATGCTTTTACTGA